>JAEEGL010672215.1_pt1 | contig 42727 bp, 32 predicted proteins | sample 9134231 | NCBI WGS metagenome assembly JAEEGL01 (sample SAMN16246548, study PRJNA631951) | gut metagenome | biome: gut microbiome; feature: rumen; material: fiber-attached | host: Bos | place: Iran: Karaj | collected 2018-10 | reverse complement strand
TTGTACGTGTCACGGCCTAATACCATTACACGCAAAATACTACTATTTTGCTTTCTCTTAAATAACCTAAACATGTTTGGAATATTCCGTTATTCTAAGTACTCATGTTCTTAATTCCCTATTTCGAAAAAAAACTAACGCAATTTTCCAAAATTGTTACAAATGTTTACATATAATTTCTATATTAAGTAAATATAATATATTTACTTGATATCTAAAATGGCAATATTTAAAGAAATGTTAAATAAATTAAGTACAAAAAAAAAGGAAGTAATTATATTACTTCCTTTTTTTGCTTAAAAATTTAAATTTTATACTTCATTAAACATGTCTTTGCCTACGGAGCACAAAGGGCAAGTCCAATCAGCCGGTAAATCTGCGAATTCAGTTCCTGGTGTTATTCCGTTATCCGGATCTCCTTTTGCAGGGTCATACTCGTAACCGCATACAGAACATACGTATTTCATTTCTTTCTCCTTTCGATTTAGTTTAAACTTGCTAGTATCTTATCTGCGATGCATTCTAGTTCATTAAGCTGTTCTTCCTTCAATGTCGATTTTATACATATGGAATCGTCGATTATTTCTGTTCCTGAAAGGTTCTCCAATATGGCTTTCATTTGCGCTCCGCATGAAGGTGCCCAAGAACCATTTTGGATAAGAACAACTTTTCTGTTTTGCAAATTGTGTGCTGAAATATTGTGCAGTAAATTTTCCATTGATTCAAATATTCCATTGTTGTATGTCGTTGTCGCAAATACTATATGAGAATATTTGAATGCATCGGATAAAACGTAAGAGTAATGGGTTTGGGAAATATCATAAATTTTTATTCTTTTTACTCCCTTATCGGCAAGTATTCCTGCAAGAATGTTTACAGCGTTTTCTGTCCCGCCGTACACTGAAGAATAAGCTATAAGAACAGATTTTTCTTCAGCCTCATATCTTGACCACTTGTCGTATTTTTCTTTAAAAGTTTTTATATTTTCCTTGATGGTAAGTCCATGCAAGGGGTAAATAGTTTGGATATCCAATCCGCTAAGCTTTTTCAAAAGCATTTGAACTTGCGTTCCATATTTACCGACAATATTTGTGTAATATCTTCTCGCCTCATCCAAATAATCTCTCTCAAAATCAATCCCTTCGTCTGTAAGATTGCCGTTAATTGCCCCAAAAGAACCAAATGCATCTGCAGAATACAAGGCTTTGTCGGTTTTATCATAAGTTACCATAACTTCCGGCCAATGTACCATTGGGGCGGTGGTAAATATTAATTCATGACGGCCTGTATTTAAGGAATCCCCTTCTTTGATGATTATTGCGCGAGAATCAATATCAAAATTAAAAAATTGTTTTATTAAAGCAACTGTTTTAGTCGTACAAACTATTTTAATTTCAGGGTAAACAGAGAGTACATCCTCCAACAATGCACAATGGTCAGGCTCCATATGGTGAATAATTATATAATCAAGTATTCTGCCATCTAAGCCTGCTTCAAGGTTTTCAAAAAACTGTGATGAACACGCCTTATCTACTGTATCAAATAAAACTGTTTTTTCATCCTTTAATAAATATGAATTGTATGAAATTCCGTTTGGGATAGGATAAGCGCTCTCAAACAGTTTTAACCTCCTGTCAGAACAGCCTATATATAACAAATCTTCGGTTAGTTTTCTAATATTGTACATAAACCCCTCTCCTAAATATACCCTATAAACGGTAAGTTTCTATAATCTCCGTCATAATCAAGTCCAAATCCGACTAAAAATTTGTCATCAACTTCAAAACAATAAAAATCTGCATCAATATTTACTTCCCGTCTTGCTTTTTTGTCTAAGAGAGAACAAAATTTTAGACTTTTCGTATGGAAATTTTGGTTAATAAAATCTATTAAAAATTTTGCCGTATGGCCTGTGTCAATAATGTCTTCTACTATTAATACATTTTTATTATTCAAATCCGGTAGCGCTATATCAACCGCATTGACCTTACCGGTTGAAATTGTTCCGGAGCCGTAGCTTGAAAGACGTATAAATTCCATTTTTAACGGCATTTTAAGCGTTTTTGCCAGATCCGTGGCAAACATTACTGCGCCCTTTAAAACGCAAATCATATAAACCTCTTCATCTTTGTAAAATGTATTTAATTTTTCTCCTAAGAGCTTTATTTCTTTCTGAATGGTTTCTTCCGTTAAAAGAGGCTTTATTTCCTGTTTGTTTATCATAGCTTCTCCTTATTATTTGAGTTCAATTACGTGTGTCGGGACTTCATTAACACTAACTTTACTGCTCAGACCAACACCAGCGGCCCATAGTACTTCATTATCTTTCGTAAGCAATATTATATCATCTCTAGTGTGTCTGTTAACACCCTTAGAATTAAAATATTTCTTAAGTTTCATTGTTCCTGTCATACCAAAAGGACTTATTATATCACCATCTTTTCTGGTTCTGATTGTTAGCGGAAACTGTATTTTTGATAAATCAACGTAAACAAAATTTGCGGTTGATTCCGGAAATACAAAAATGTCCTTTTGTATATATTTTTTGATAATTAAAGTCTTTCCGTTTACCGGATATTCACCTATTTCGTTTATTTCTATTTCTTTGAACCTGTTTTTCTCAGCAGAATTTCCTTTAGGAATGATTTCTATGGTTTTGTCGTCAACATATAGCCATTTTGCCGCTGCAAGTGAAATGGTATTTCCATTCTTTCTTTTGATATTTTGTTCAATAAAATCATAAATTTCTTTAACTTTTTTGTAATCGTAATCTAAATCAAGAGATTGGATGTATTCATGTAGCAGTCTCATTTTAACAGGAGAGGAAAGATTTGAATATTCAATCGGATTTATACCATATTTAGTGTAAATTTTGGGTCTGATTGATGAAAGGTACTCTTCAATTATCGAATTTTCACTTATTGCTACTTCAGCAAGTGTATTCAATGAATCCTTCACTGTCGGATTAATCTTTTCCAAAGCAGGTATTATATTTAGCCTTAAGTAATTTCTTTTGTATTTTATATTACTGTTTGAGGAATCATTATTTGGCGTAAGGTTGTTTAATTCACAGTAAGACATAATCTCTGCTCTTGAAGTTTTTAGGAGGGGTCTGTAAAAATTATCTCTGCGTTCAGATATCCCTCTTAGTCCCACCAGTCCTGTACCTTTAATAACTCTATATAAAACTGTTTCAGCATTATCATCTTTGTTATGCGCAGTAAAAACTGCGTCTGCATCATAGTTTTCCATGCATTCCTCAAAAAACTCATAGCGTGCTATTCTAGCTGAATTTTCGTCTTTTTTTAAATCCATTGGTGCATTTTTTGTAAAAAATTCAAACCCTTTGCTTGCTGCAAAAAGTCTGCAAACTTCTTGTTCTCTTAATGCTTCTTCTCCGCGCCAGTTATGATTAAAATGTGCTGCAATTATTCTTAAATCATCGTATTCCGGCAGATTCTTAATCTTGGATAAAATGTCCAAAAGACACATTGAATCGTAACCTCCTGAAAATCCGACGATTATTGTTTTATCCTCTAACTCATATTTTTGTAAAAAATTAATAATTTCTGCTTCTAACACAATTTAACCCATTTAAAATTATGATTTGCTATTGATACCGTGTTTGATTTCATCAGCATCAACGCCCAAGTTATCCAAAACTTTCATTGCAATAGAATCCGGTTCCTCTGTGATAGCAATTAATAAATCAGTTGATTCTATGCGCTGTTTATTGTTTTTCTTAGCCCTGTGCCATGCCCTTTCCAAAACACGTTTCGCACGATTTGTGAATGCGATTTCTTTGTCAAAATATTCATTTCCATATCCGATAAGATTTTCAACCTCTTGTCGTGCATCTTTTAGTGAAATTTCCAAGTCATTCAGTATTTCTGCAGCGATACTTGTCCCCTCTCCCAAAATCCCAAGAAGAAACATCTCTGTCCCGACTACGTTTCTGCCGATTCTTCTTGCTTCTTCTTTTGCAAGTTTCATAATTAAAAGAGTTTCCGGCATTTGGTTTTCAATAGGACGTATAATATCTTCAATTAGGCATTTTTCATTGATATCAAAAGATTTTAAAATCTCGTATGCCAATCCTTTTTTTGTATTTAATATTCCTAAAACGATATGTTCAGGAGTTATTACTGAAGATCCGAGCTCTTTTGCGGTTTGAAGAGCCATATTCATTACATAAAATGCATTCGGTGTGAAAATTATTTTTTTACCCTCGAACTCAGATTTCCTATTTCCGATTGTTTTTAATCTTTCTTCAAATTCACTACTTGTAAGGCCATATTCTTTAAGAGTTTTAGACAAATCAGAGTTTTCTGTCTCCAAAATAGATGCCATAATTTGTTCGGTCCCCAGAATTTCGTAACCTGAAGTGGATAATTTTGAAACAGCTCTGTCAAAGACATCAGAAAGAGCTTCTCCTTCATATATTGATTCGAATCCGTCTTTTTCCTCGTCATCAGTAGTCTCAGGATGTTCAAGACGTTTTATTTTTTTCTGAACAAGTTTTCCCAAAAGATCACGAGCATTTGATATATCAAACCCAAAATGCGATAAAATTGACTGAACGTTTGAATTTTTGTCGGTGATTACTGCCAGAAATAAGTGCTCAAAAAGGATATTACGATTTCCTGATTTTGATGCCAGATCCAGAGTATGCTTTAAAATATCTTTTACGCTGTGGCTGAAAGGAATATTTGGGTACTCTTTAGAGGATGTAATAAGATATTTTTCGACCTGCTCTCTCAACATAATGGCAGTGACATTGTACATTCTGAAGATTTTAAGTGAAACTCCCTTTGCTTCAATTGCCAGTGCCAACAATAGATGCTCCGGACAAACTTCAGAGCACTTCATTTCCTTTGCAAGCCTTTGGGCTTCACTTACAACATTTACGGCTTTTTCGGTAAAACGTTCAAACATTTTTATACTTTCCGATTGTTATAAACACTTATTTTATAAGTCTGAATCATCGTCTGATTCATCATCGTCAAAATCCAGAGATTGAATATATTCGCAAACTCTGTCAAATTCTTCTTCATTGTCAATACTCTGGAAATAACATTCATCCCCTTCTTCGACATATTGGAGCACTATTAACTCCGAATCCTCCTCATCTTCTTCATCTATAGGAAGGAGAAGTGCATAAGATTTGCCCTCGTACTCAACTACGTCATAAACTTCACATTGAGTTGCGACACCGTCTTCGTCCATAATTTCAACTATATTTTGTTCTTCATCAGCCATTTCTACCTCCTTAAATATTGTTCCAATATTACTCCGGCACTTTCCATATCCACCAAGCCCTTATTTTTTTTAAAATCTATTTTGCGTGCTTTTAGTCTTGCTTCCGCTTCTTCTGATGTTAAACGTTCGTCTTCAAGTATTATATCAAAACCATGAATTTTTTGCGAAAATCCTATGCAGTCATCTGCTTGAAATCCGATTGTTCCATCCATGTTTTTAGGAACACCTACTACAATTTTTTCTACATTATTTTCTTTTGCAATTCTATATATTTCTTCTAAAGCCTTTTCCTCCGGTATTCTGGCTATTACACCGTAAGGAATTGCAATAACCTGTAGGTAGTCACTCAGTGCAACCCCAATACGTTTTGTTCCGACGTCCAGAGCCATTACCTTATGCATTGTCTACCCACTTTGCCTCGATACTTGAAATTATCATATCCAATTGTAACAATTCAAAATCATCTGATTTGGGTTGTAATTTCTTTTCAAACATATTTGAAGTGTCACGACGATTTTTTAGTATATAGCGTTTCCCTATATAGTATTCATAAATACTTTTTCTCAATATATTAGTTAAAAATGCATAATTCGTTCCAAGAGAATAGAATATTTGGGCAAGTTCAGTATCATCTTTTGTGTATCTTAAGTATGCAGCCATATTGAATATTACAAGCATGCATCCCAGCTCTTGTGGTGTATAAACTTCATCATAATTATCCGCAATAAATTTATCTAAATCTACGGTGAAGTTATTTGACTTGTATTCAGCTGATAATTTATCAATGAAAGTTTTAAATTCAGGAGTTGTGATTTCGTCAAAAAACCAATTCTGAACATACGGGCTTAGGCATAACTCGTCAATAGTTTTCTGGTTTAATTCCAGTTTTTCCAAATCTAATTGCGGTTCTTCTTCCTTTACATCAAGTAAAATACTTTCCCAGCATATATATTCATACGGTAGAACATCTTTGTTTAAATATGTAGTTTCAACAGCTTGTTTTAGAATATATTTTATAATGCCGGCAGAAATTTCATATTTTTCCTGATAGTTATAGAACTTGTCAATAATTTTTTCAAAATCATCTTCTCCCATTGAATTGAAACCAAAAGCATCCAGCATGCCATAATGTGGATTTACTACGGTAGCTAAGAATTGTAATGAACCATTAGTCCTTTTTCTTGAAAATATCATCGCAACATTTCCGTGGCCGTCCGGAAATGAAATATAGCATTTATAAGGTTTTGATTCTTTCAAAATATCCTTATAAAAGGTTTCTGTGTTATCAACTCTTATGCCTGAAAGTTTAAGCGAAGAAAGGGCTTTATTAATGTTTATTAATGTAGTTGGTGTAACATAAAGTTTGGCATTTTCCAATGCGTGAAATGCAAGTTGAGAACGTGTACGTCCAAGTATATCAAGCGCCGTATCACCAACAGGGGTTCCTACATAATAAAGAAATACAGGGATTAAAATGTTTGCAAGGGCGTCGCTTGTATAGTCGTCCTCTAACGATTTTATCAAAAGAATCTTATCATCATCTGATAGAGCATTTAAAAAATCCATGAAATCAATTTGGGCTTCCGGATTCATTATCGCTGTATCAAGGAGATCTTTTGTTTCTTTGTTAATGAGCTCATTGAATTTTTCAAAATATCCGCTAATAACTTCATAATCAATTTGATTCCCCAAATCTTTAAGCATGTTGAAAGCTATCATTTTTACGTGATCCGGAGTTCCTGAATCTTTTATTACATCCCAAAGTGCGTTATTAAGATCATTTACTTCTATTACCTCAGTCAACAACCAACATATAATTAAAGATTTGTGTTCATCTGCATTTACTAATTCTTTTATCAAAACATCGAAAACAGTCTTTTTGTCTGCGATATTTTTTAAATCAGTTAATAAAGACGGAGTGGGATTTGTGGTATTCATAATAGCCCTGATTGTAGCTAACACTTCCGCTTTAATTTGTATTTTATTCATTCTCTCACCCTATTTATGATTTAATCCCCTAACTAAAATTTTAACTGAAATGAACCGTATGTGCAATATTAATTAAGTTCTCTCAATGCGGCAATTTTCATTATATTGGAGTCTGGAGTTTTCCCTGTCCATATTTCGATTGCTCTTTGTGCTTGAAAAACAAGCATATCCAGGCCTTCTATGGTTCTTAGCCCCTTCTCTTTTGCATTTCTAAGAAAAATGGTTTCAATCGGGTTGTAAACTATATCATAAATTATGGTTCTTGGACTAATATTATCAAAATCTTTTTTTTCGAGAGGCATTTCATCCGCCATGAATCCCTTCATTCCTATAGGAGTTGCATTTACGATGATTGCATATTCTTCAAGACTCCGTATATTTTGTATTTGATATACTCCAAATTCTATTTCAGAAAATTTTGCCCTCATATAATCCAATGTCTGTTTTGAATTTATTATATTTCTTGTATAAAAATCTATATTTTTTATTCCTTTTTCAGCCAGTCCGACAGTTGCTGCCCTTGCGGCTCCGCCTGTCCCAAGTATGGCAGCTCTTTCTCCTGTTAAAATTACATCCAAAGGAATTGCTTTTTTGAATCCGTAAATATCAGTATTATAACCGAAAAAAGATCTGTCTTCTCCAATTTTAACAGTATTGACGCAGCCTGCAATATTTGCATAATCATCGATATCATCTAGGAACAGAGATACCGGGACTTTTAGAGGAATTGTTACATTAAAACCATTATAGCCTTGTGTTTTCAAGAATTTGATTCGCTGAATTAAATCTTCTGGAGGTGTTTCTAAAACATCATAAGTGCCTTCCAGTCCTAAACTTTCAAAACCGGCTTTTTGAATAACTGCAGAAATAGAATGACCCAATGGATACCCTATTATACCAAGTTTGTACATAAAAAATCTCCAATACGCTTTCATATATTATATCAAATTTGGAGTATGTTAACAAATATTATGCGCTTTTCTTTGAACGTAATTTTTTCTTTTTCTTACTCTTATCAACGTCAAGTTGAACTTCGTCATCAGTTAAATTTTTTCCTATAAATTTTTCGAGCTCAGCTCTTGCTGAATTAAATTGATACAATGAATTGTAGTATTGAAGCATAGCGTCCTGATACTGTACTTGTGCTTCCTTGAGTTCTACCGGATTGCCGACTCCGACTTTGTATCTGCCATAGGATAGTTCATAGTTTTCTTTTGCTTGTTTTAAACCAAGAAATGCAACCGGAATAGAACTTTTTTTCTCTTGTAAAGAATAAAATGCTTGTTGTATTTCGTAATATATGTCATTTTTTGTTTCTGTTGCTGTCGATTGCTCTTTGTAATGTAAGGCCTTTGCTTCTTTAATCTGGTTTCTGATTAGCATTCCGTTTATAGTTGGAAATGTTAAATATCCGCCAAAATTATAACCGTAATTTGAAGCCGGATGGGCACCCCCTATTTGGTATTGGCCTTCAACATTTAAGGTTGGAAAATATGATTTTTTTGCCAGTTTGATGTTTTGCCTTGCTTCTTCTACTCTGACATCTGCAAGTTTGAATTCGGGCCTGGAATCTTTGGCTATTTCAACAGCTTCGTTTAAAGTAATATTGCAAGGATTATACCTTAAATTATCTGATACATTGTATTTACTTGCATATGGAAGCCCCATTGCATTGCTTAATCTTGCCATTGCAATTGAAATTGCATGTTCTGCTTGAATCAGCATCAGCTTAGAATTACTTAAGTTAACTTCCGCAATTGTAACATCAACTTTGGGCGATGTTCCGGCAATATAAAAAGCTTTTGCCTGATTGTAAAATGCTTCGTATCTGTCAACCATTTCCTGGGCAACTTTTTTTGCTTCAAGAGCATATTGGAGGTTATAATAAGCTTTTTTTACTTCACAAACAACATCATTAACAGTTGCCGTAAGCATAATTTTGTAGCCTTGCATATCCAAACGACTTATTGTTGCCCTGTTTTGTGTTACACCAAAATCATAAAGCATTTGAGAAGCACTTATTTGTCCTAAAAGATAATAGTTGTATACGAGGTTTTCTCTGAATACGTCTGACAGTTGCAATTGCCTAATTCTTGTATATCCTGATTGCCAACTAAATTGTGGAAAGAAATTGGACCAAACTTGTTTTAATCTGGCATCAGCGGCAAATACGTCCTGCATCGCAGCTTGTATCCTCGGATTATTTCCAAGTGCCAATTTTAAGCAATCATCAAGGTTTATATCATTAACTTCTTCTACTCCGCCTGTAATAAGCAAATCACCTTTGTCTTCAGATGGGGGTTCTTCTATCTTTGGCTCAACATCTTTACCTTCAGGAAATTCCTCTTTTTGCAGTTCATTTTGCATATCTGTGTTAAGGTCTTTATCCCAAAAGGCCGCAAGTGATGTATTAGAGTATGTCAAAATAAATATTAAAACTATTATAAAAATCCTTAATATTTTCATTAATTTTTCCTTTTTTCCATTCTCTCAGCGAATTTTTCTTTCATTAAATTCATTGCAACAAAAAACGCAGGAACCATAATACTACCAATAAATGCAACTGCAAGCATACCTCCGAATACAGATATCCCAATTGAATGTCTGCTTCCGGCGCCTGCACCTTGTGCAAATACCAGAGGAAGGAGCCCTAATATAAATGCAATATTCGTCATCATTACCGCACGGAAACGCAGTTTCGCTGCCTGCATTGCTGCATCAAGGTAGTTCATTCCGTCTTTTTCCATAGCATCTTTTGCAAATTCTACAATCAATATGGCTTGTTTTGTGCTCAGACCGATTAACATAACCAAACCGACCTGTGCATATATATCCAGTGCAAGTCCCGTAATGTATTGGAAAAATAATGCTCCTGATAATGCAATGGGTGAAATGAGGAGTACCGCTAATGGAAGCGTCCAACTTTCATAAAGTGCAACCAAGAATAGGTATACGAAAGTTATAGCCATTGCTAAAATTGGTCCCATTTGACCTTCTGATTCTTGTTCCTGCAGTGATGTACCGGACCAAGCATAGTCCATATCTTTAGGAAGTAACTTCGCTGATAATTCTTCCATCGCTCGCATACCGGTGCCAGAACTTACACTGCCTGACATCGAGGCATTAATCATAACTGACGGATAAAGGTTAAATCTATAAAGGGTATAAGGGCCAACTAAATCTTCTGTTGTAATAACTGTTGTTATGGGAAGCATTTTCCCTTGATTATTTTTAACATATATCTTACTTAAATCATCCATTGTAGCACGATATGGGGCATCTGCCTGCATATATACACGATAAACACGTCCGAATTTATTAAAATCGTTTATATACGTTGCTCCAAATTGGGCAGCTAAAGTGTTATAGACTTCTGAAACAGGAACGCCCTGTGCCATCGCCTTTTCCTCTAAAACTTTAATCGTTACTTGTGGCAATGATGATGTGTAAGAAGTGTATACGCTGGAGAAGGATGGATCTTTGCGCAGTTCTGCCATTAATTTAAGTGATTCATTGTACAACTCTGAGGGGTCTCTGTCACCTTTGTCCAATAATCTGTATTCCAGGCCACCAAACATTCCCAAACCGGTAATTGCAGGTGGTTGTGATACAAACACGGACGTTTCCGTGTACTTTGAAGCAACTGCATTTGCTTGCTGCATAATACTGTTTACGGAAGTTTTTCTTGATTTTCTTTCGTGCCACGGATTCAGTTTTACAATTACAAAGGCTGTATTTTCTCCGTCAAACCCGTTGATTGAGAGGACAGTATCCACACCTTCAATTTTTTCAATATCGGAACATATTTTCTTTACAACTTCCGTGCATCGTGAAAGTGTCGCGCCATCTTGAAGTTTAACTTGCACAAACAAAGCTCCTCTGTCTTCATCAGGCAAAAAGCCCGTAGGTGTAATCTTAAATAAGACTAGGATGAAAAGAATAATTCCAATCAGGGTGGCGATCGTTTTCTTTGGCTGATTTACAAAATATTGAACAACACCGAGATATTTATCACGAACTTCCATAAACCAATTTTCAAATTTTTGTATGAATTCAAAATCAGTTTTATCTTCACCATCTTTAAGTATTATCGAACAAAGCGCCGGCGATAAAGTTAATGCAACCAAAGTTGACAAGCCAATAGAAGTTGCTATACATACTGCAAACTGACGATACATTTGTCCTGTAATACCTGTTAAGAATGAAACAGGAACGAATACAGCCATCAAAACCAGAGAAGTTGCGACAACAGCACCAAAAACTTCCTGCATAGTAATTTCTGTAGCAGTTTTTTTGTCTTTACCTTCTTGAATGTGTCGTTGTGTATTTTCAAGCACGACGATAGCATCATCTACAACAAGACCTACCGCTAATACTAACCCGAATAAAATTAATAGATTTATAGAAAAGCCTATTCCGGCCATAAAGATAAATACACCAATTAATGATACAGGGATTGCACAGAACGGAATAAATGCAGCTCTTGCTGTTCCTAAGAACAGGTAGGTCACTGCACTTACCAGAATAATTGCAAGAAGAATCGCGTGGATAACCTCTTTAATCGACTCTCTTACATATTCGGTAACATCGTATTGAACCTTATATTCCATATCATTTGGGAATTTTTTACTGAGTTTTGCCATTTTGGCATTAATTTTATTCACTAAGTCAATGGTATTAGCCTCAGGCAACTGTGTAACAGCTATCATTGCCGAATCTTTTCCGGAGAGAAGGGATCTTGATGAATAATTTTCAGCTCCGAGTTCAACTCTTGCAATATCTTTGACCTTAACATTAGATCCGTTCGGATGAGATTTTACTATGATATTTTCAAATTCTTCTACTGTTTTAAGTCTGCCTTTTGTTCTCAAGGTGAATTTCATTACTTGAGGTGTGTCCATAGGTTCGACACCTATGTTACCTGCAGGTGTTTGGATATTTTGCGAGGAAATAGCATTGCTCACATCTGAAGCTGAAATACCTAAACTTGCCATTTTATCAGGTTTTAGCCATATTCTCATGGAATAATCGCCCGCTCCGAATACGCTCACACGTGCGCACCCCTTTGTTCTGGCTAATTCATCTTTTATTGACATTGAAGCATAGTTAGCAAGATATAAGGCATCATAAGTTTCATTCGGTGATGTTAGCGCTATAAATACACAGCCTCCGCCGCCAGTCGATTTTCTTACGGTCAAACCGTAACGTCGGACTTCTTCCGGTAAACGTGGAGTGACAAGTTGGAGTTGATTTTGGACATTAACCAAATTCATATCCGGATCTGAGCCAACTTCAAAATACACGGTTAATTTATACGCACCATTATCACATTCAGATGTCATATAGAGCATATCTTCAATACCGTTAAGTTGTAATTCAACCGGCGCTGCGATTGTGGATGCCACAACATCAGCGCTCGCACCGCTATAGGTTGCATTGACAATAACCTGAGGTGGCGTTATTGAAGGATATTCTTCAAGTGGCAGGTTGAATAGTGAAATTATACCTGCCAGGATTATTGCTAACGATATTACTATTGCGAATTTCGGTCTGCGTATAAATAAATTTCCTGCCATATTTATCCCTTGTTAATTATTTTTTTTAGTTTGTTAAATGCTCTAACGAAAATATTTGTTTTTTTTATCGGGTGTGAGCTATCGAGAGCAGTTTCAACAATCTTCACCTTTGTACCAGGAATAACTTTTTGTAGCCCTGTTGTGATTATTTTATCCCCAATGTTTACGCCTTCCGATACAATCCAATTATTTCCGGAAGTTCCCATTGTTTTTATATATGATATTCTGGGTAAATTTTCCTGATCCAGAATGTAAACAAACAAACCTTCCTGGTTTTCCATTGTTGCACTTTGCGGAACAAGCGGCAATTTGTCCTTGTTCTTTGAGTATATTACTATTCGTCCAAAATCGCCTTGGATTAATTCATCGTCAGGGTTCTCAAACGTAGCTCTCAAGGTTATTGTACCTGTGCTTTGGTCAATCTCATTATCATGAAAGTCCTGTACACCTTTTAGTTTGTATTTTTCGCCGGAGCTAAAAATATATTCAACTTCTCTTAATACATTTGGAGAACCATCTACTTTTACAAGTTCGGCGAAATCTTTTGAATCTAATGGGAATGTAACATACATCGGATTTGAACTGTTAATTGTTGTAAGAGGACCGCTCGCAGTAGTGACATAGTTCCCGACTGTTACATCAATAATACCTATTCTTCCATCAACTGGAGCTTTGACATTTGTGTAAGCAAGGTTCCTCTGTGCATCTCGGTATGCGCTTAAAGCACTATCTGCCTGTGCGACATAAGCATTTTTTTGAGCCAGGACATTATCATAATCCGCCTTTGCAACATAATCTTGTTTTACCAATTCCTCATATCTCAAAAGTTGCTTTTGGTAATAATCTGCTTGAGCTCTTACATTATCCAAATTTGCCTTCGCTCTGTCTGCTGCATATTTGTATTCTTGCGGTTCAATTTCAAACAAAATTTGTCCGGCTCTTACGTAGTCGCCTTCTTTGAAGTAGCTTTTTGTTAAATATCCGTTGATTCTGGCTAGAACTTCAACTCTGTATTTAGCAACGACTCTTGCAGTCGTTTCAAATTGACGTTGGACATTGTCTGATTCTACAGTAGCAACAGTCACCGCCGGGATGGCAGACATCTTTCTCTGTGTTCCAGCTTTCGCTTTGTTAATATTTGTAATAATCATTCTGCCAAGAATCAATGCTACTACTATGCTTAAAATTATTATAATGTTTTTTCTCATTCTCTCTCCGTGTTTTAGATTACTTTAAAGTCTAATAAACATAACGTTGTAATATATTAATCAAGCGCCTCCATGTTGTTATCACAAGCTTCTTTTAATACATATTTTCCGTTATCAACTTTCAGGCTAATTATTTCCGGCACTTTAGCCTTGCTTACAAGTTTAATATACTTTACCCCTGTTTTTAAAATATCTTTTTTCGCATTTTCTATTTCCAGTGGGCTATTCAGACGATACCTTCTTGCATATTGAAATCCAACGGTACCGCATACTGAACTTTTAATATATTTAAATACGTTAAATTCAATAATTATCGGGAGTTTTCTTTTATCAATTACAAGGAAGTATAATAACGCCGTATCATTTTCTTTATCAACTTCCAAATTCGCAGGAATACCGGTTTCATTAAGGAATTCTGCGAATTCTTTTGCGTGTTCTGACGGGTAGAATGCCGTCGGATAATGATGAATTCCTATAAGCTCTGTCCAGCTTGCATAAGTTTGATGAGCCTTATAATACTCATTAAGGTAACCGCCGGTTTCTTTACTTTCGGCGCTATACATTAGAGTAAATTTTGTGCCGTCAAATTTTATGACAGGCATGGTATTTTTAACTGCTTTTGCAAATACAAATTGCATAGTCAACAATAATACCAATCCCGTTAAAATAAATATTTTTTTCATAATATTCCTCTGTGATAAGAATACCATGAGCAAACAAAAAAATGAACAACTGCCTATCCGGCTATTGCTCTTCTGGTTAACATGGCAGGATCAGCGATAGCCGTAGAATAAATTTCATAATCATTGTCCGGGGCAAAATAATTCCGCATGGCTGTACGGTTGGTAATCTTTTCATAACAAACAAATGAATCTACATTATCCTTAATATAGCCTGCAAAAATCTTTTGCTTGTGGGACAAATCATAGTCCTTAAGATTTTTGACAATATACATCATGTATCATCATTATATAACTTTTAGTATGTGTTTTAAAGTATTTATCGTTAAATCTTTACAATGTAAAGTTGCATTTTAGATATTATTTGTGTCATTTATATAATATGCAAGATAGAAGATATAATGCATTTAGTGATTATTTAAGGCAAAAATTTGGTGTAAAAGTTTATAAAGTTACGCTGGATGCCGGTTTTTCCTGTCCGAATCGAGACGGGACGCTCTCGAACAAAGGTTGTCTATTTTGTGACGAGAGTGGTAGTTTCTCTCAAACTCATTCAAACATATTGAGTATAAAAGAGCAGATTGAATCGGAAATGGACTTCCTGTCGAAAAGATTTAAGGCTGAGAAATATATGTCTTATTTTCAGGCATATTCAAATACTTACAAACCGGTAAAAGAACTCGAAAAAATATACAAAGAAGCGCTTAATCATCCTGATATAGTCGGGATTTCGATAGGAACGCGACCTGATTGTGTGGACGATGACAAGCTCGCCTTAATTCAATCATTTACTCCTGATTATTACACGTGGATTGAATATGGTTTGCAATCTGCAAATGATAAAACCTTAAAGAAAATTAATCGTGGTCATGATTATGATTGTTTTTTACGTGCGTATGAACAAACAAGAAAATATGAAGGAATAAATATTTGTGTACATGTTATTATGAATCTTTTTGAAACTTATGAAGAAATGATGAATACTGCCAAAAAAGTTGCGTCGCTTGAACCTGACGGAGTAAAAATCCATATGCTTTGTGTTCTTGAAGGTACAAAATTAGAAAAAATATACAATCAAGGTAAACTTAAACTTATGACAGAGGACGAATATGTAGATGTTGTATGCGATTTCCTCGAATATTTACCCCCCAAAACTACTATTCACAGGCTTGCGGGAAACGGATTAAGAACAGCTTTAGTCGAGCCTCGCTGGATAGGAAGGAAACTTGATACTATGAATAGGGTGACTTGGGAGCTTGAGAGACGAAATTCCCGACAAGGAACAAAATTCCCGATATTAAGAAATGCGTAGATTATAAATCCTCCATTCGGATGTTATTGAACACTCTCGAATTTAATAGAATAAAGTCGGGAGAGGTTTATGTTAGTAAAATCAAATGTTAGGGAAAATTATTCAAAAGCAAGCAATAAAGTTAGTTTGCCCATCAAATCACGTTCTTACGAGTTATGTATAAAAGCGGACGCATTAAGATTTTCAAAGTTATATAAAGAATCAGTAAAGTGCTATTTGGATTCCATAATGTTAGACAGAAATCATCAAGAAGCATATTGGGGATTGGCGTCTTCTTATAAATATCTTACAAAATATAAAAAAGCTGAAAATGTTTTGGAAAAGCTGACTAAGCTGGATGATCAAAACGACAAATACTTTTTTGAATTAGGTGTTTGCTGTCTTTCTGACGGGAGACCGGAGGATGCAATTCCGTATCTTATCAAAGCAATAGTTTTAAATAAAGAAAATTTGGAAGCGCAAATTCAGCTTGCGATAGCGCATGAACTTGTTGATGAGCCGGAATTGTCTTTAATGATATACAACAAACTTATAGAAACAAATCCGGAGTTCTTAAAAGCTTATTATAACAAAGGCGCAATGCTTATGGGAATGGGTAATTTCTCTGAAGCTTCCAAAGTGTTTTTCCAGCTTCTTAAACGCAATCCTGATTATTATAAAGCATATTTAGGTATTGCAATGAGTTTTGACAAACTCGAAAAGTATTCTGATGCTATACGTTATTACAAGAAATTTCTAGGCTTAAAAGAATTTTCTGAAGATGCTGTTTTTGCTAAAAAACGCATAGAAGAATTAAAAGAAAAACTTCCCGCGAAAAAGAATTTTTTGAAAATTATTTAGGCCATGTATCTTTTTACAAAATTCTCTGCTTCCTTCTTTGTGTTAATATTCCCATTCAGTTGTTCTTCGTGAAGGGCAGAAAGGATTTCTCCTAGCTTTTTTGAAGGTTTAATATCTAGCATTTTCATAATTTCATTTCCGTCCAGAAGTTTGGGTAATGGCTGCATAGTGTCTTTCTTTTCAATATAGAAGTTTAAAAGCTTATTTAATCCGTCTATGTTGGTTTTAAGTATATCTTCGGTTATGTCTTCGCCTCTTGCGGACAATCGGTCTGCTTTAGCAAGAATAATATTATCAATAACATTATCTTCCATTTTCCTTAAATACCGCATCATAACTTTTTCCGACAAATCAGGTGCTGCTATGACATTTGAGGGATAAATATGAGTTTTTATCATACAAGAAATATATTCAATTTGTTTTTTTGAAAATTTTAGGTCTTTCAGATATTTAACACACATTTTTGAACCTACGTCATCATGTTTAATAAATCTGTGTCGTCCGGTATCTTCTTCTACTGTCCAGGTTGAATATTTCCCTATATCGTGTAAAAATCCCGCAAATTTCAGATGGTTTATTCTTGGAAAGCCTCCAAAATCAATTCTATCAAGATGTTGTTTAATGTCTTCATTACCTTCATTGTATAAAATCTCAATATTCTTAACTGTTTCTACAACGTGGTGAAACAAGTCCAGATGGTGATGAGAATTGGGTGGAACTTGCTTCATCTCTTTAACAAAAGGGCAAAGTCCTTCTAAAATTCCATACTCATCCATTAAAAGGAGTGTATCAGCGCAGTATTTACCCCCGAAAAATTTCATTAATTCATAACTAATTCTTTCGACAGAAGGCTTTAATAAAAGCGGTTTATATTTTTTTATGGCTTTTGTTAAAACATTAGCAGGTTTAAAACCTGTAACGGAGAGGAACCTAAATGCCCTTAAGATTCTTAATGGATCGTCTTCAAAATTTGAGTCTTTATAATGCCTTAAAATACCGTTTTTAAGGTCATCTATTCCCCCTGTTGTATCGATATATTTATTATTTTTAAAATCATATGCGATAGAATTAATTGTGAAATCGCGTCTTGTTAAATCTTCTTCAATAGAATCCCCGACTATTTCAGATATATCAAGATAGTTTATTTTGTCAGGTATAACGACCCTGTAAATATGATTTTCGTTATCAAGCACAACAAGAGTTCCGTCGAATTGTTTTGCAAGTTTTTCCGCAAAAGCTTTTGCACCCTTTATCGCAATATCTCTGTCTGTAAAGCTTTTCCCCGTCAAAAAATCTCTGACAGAGCCGCCTACCAGATAACCTTCATTTATTTCCGATAATATAAAATCATCCTTTATATTCATAGACTATATTCCCTAAAGTTACTATAACTGCCGTTTCAGCTTTTAGAATTAAGTCACCCAAGGTGATAAGTTGAAGACCTTTTGATTTAAAATACTCAAACTCTTTTTGTGAAAAACCGCCTTCCGGCCCTATTATAACAAGAACTCGTTCTCCTTTTTTTATAGGATTTTTAGTCAAATATTCTTTTAATGATATTTCTGTAGAGCGTTCTGCCAATACAAGAATATCGTCGAATTTCTCTGAATCAAAAAGATAATTAAGTTTTTGAGGCTTATGACAAAAGGGAATTTTAGCCCGTTCGCATTGTTTGGATGCTTCATACATTACCTTTTGCCATTTGTCATGTTTCTTAGAAAGCACGGATTCTGCTAATGCACAGTTATCTGTTATTATTGGATAGATTGCACGGACACCGAGTTCGGTTGCTTTTTCCATAATTGTAAGCTGAGCATCACTCCTCAATGGACTTTGCGCCAAAAATAAATCAAAATCCAAATCTCTTTTTGAGGGGTAAAATTTAATTATTTCACATACAATCTCTTTTGAATTCACGTATTTTATTCTTGTCTCGTATTGAATCTGGTTTTCGTCAATTAGAAGAAGTTTTTCCCCGATTTTTGAGCGCAAAGACTTTGCGATATGTCTGTAATTTTCATTATCAGATATCGTAACTGTCTTATTTTTTACATTTTTTGAGTCAATAAAAAAGTGCGGCATTTTAGTTCTCCGTACACATCTTATCTTAAACATTGTAATAAGACAAAATTTATCGGGAGATTCTTAAATGTCTATTCTCACCTTCGCCAATAGAAGTGCTGTTTACCCCATACTGCTCCGCAAGTTCGTGTTGGTGCTTTCGGATTTGGGTATTTTGAGGGGAAAGTTCAACAACAACAGCCCCGTCCATAATTTGCTTTATGGCGTTTTTTACTTCATCTAACGCCTTTTCGGTTTCATCGGTGTAAGAATTTTCTTCTTCAGGCAAATCTCCGGGTTGAATATCAAGAGCATCTTTCAGGACTTTTTGAATTTGAGCCATGGAATTTGTTTTAACATAAAATATCTGTGCACGATATTCTTTGGCAACATTTAGAATTTTTGCTCCACCCTTTGCAAAGTTTTTATGTGCAATTACAATATCCGCATCCTCTGCATTTCTTGTGATTTCGACATTGAAATCCATTCTTTCTATAAGTTTTTCGACAATAGTTCTCGAAACTGCATACAAATAGAGCTTTTTCATTGGTTTGTTTTGCTCGCAGTATTTAGGTCTTGAGAATGAGAAATTCATTTTGTTATCTTCTGCTGTTCCTGTTTCTGGTGTTTCCTGAACAACGGGTGACTCTGTAGAAACAGTTACATATTCTTTGTCTGCTTTTCGGATTTCCGGTCTTATTGGCCACCCTCTTAAAATATAATCAACAGCCTCTGACGTATTTCTGTATACAGCAAGAGTATTCCTGTCAATTATTTCGATAACAATATCAAATGTAGGCTGTTTTTCTCTTTCAAGTACAGTTTTTTGAGAAGCTCTGCGCTTTGCTTCGTCGTCTCCCAATGTCACTGACTGAATTCCGCCAACCAAATCTGACAAAGTCGGGTTTTTAATCAAACTTTCTAAGCTGTTACCGTGAGCTGTTGCAATAAGCATAACACCACGTTCTGCAATAGTTCTTGCAGCTTGCGCTTCCGCTTCTGTACCGATTTCGTCTACTACAATAACTTCAGGCGTGTGATTTTCAACGGCTTCTATCATAATATCTTTTTGAAATTCCGGCTGAGGAACCTGCATTCTTCTTGCGGCACCGATTGCAGGATGCGGCGTATCACCATCTCCTGCGATTTCATTTGAAGTATCAACAATAACCACACGTTTGCCAAGCTCATCAGCGACGAGTCGGGAAATTTCTCTTAATTTGGTTGTTTTACCGACTCCCGGACGCCCAAGAAACAAAATACTTTTACCTTGTGTGCAGATATCTTTTATACAGGAAATCGTTCCCGTTACAACACGTCCGATACGGCAGGTTAAGCCTACGACTTTACCTTGTCTGTTTCTTATTGCACTGATACGGTGCAATGTTCCGGGAATGCCTGAACGGTTATCATGAGTGAATTCCTGTAGGTGAGAAGTGACAAAATTGATATCTTCTTCTGTGACAAACTCTGTTCCAAGTTTATCAATTTTTCCTCCCGCATGACGGATTTCAGGCGGACGACCTATATCCAGTACGATTTCAATGACATCATTCAGTCCTTCAACCGAAAGATTCGATGTAATCTTTTGGGGCATAATAACCAACAATTTTTCGAGGTCATTTTGAAGTTGTATGTTTTCTGTCATCTGCTGTAGGATGCCTTTCTGCTCTCTATGGTTTTGAATGTCCTTTTAGATTCCTTAGACATCTCCTACCATAATTATAACATATTTTTGCATGGTTTTTTGCTCTTTGTCACTATTGTTAAGAAATGTAAATGCATCTTTGAGTGTCTTAAATACGCTTGTAGATTGAGTTTTGCCTGTGTAAAAATAGCGTGGTATAATTTTTTTATGCTTCCGAAAGAATACAGGCTAAAAAAAAGAACGGCATTCAGTGCTACATATAAAATTGGTAATTCTTTTCACAAGGGGGGAATTACTCTTTTCTGCGGAAGGGGTAAATGTGAAAAAGAAGCTGATACTCCAACCAAAATAGGTTTTGTTGTTAGCAAAAAAATTCACAAACGAGCAGTTAGAAGAAACAGAATTAAAAGGCTTATGAGAGAAGCAGTAAGGCTTTATATAAAATCTTGTGAAGAAGATTTTGATACAGACTATCTGTCACTGATTTTTGTTGCTTCTTCAAAATTACTTGATAAAGATTTCAAATACATTAATAATCATATTAAAGAACTAATAGGTATGATTAAATGATTGACGGAATTATTACACCTGCAATAAGAGATATAGATTATCTTGCACCATCAGCGCCATATCCAATGAACCCGTCAGGTATCACAGTTCATGAGGGGGCAATATACCGGTATAATATTCCGACAGATGAGCAGCCGACGCTTTCAATAGTTGATTATATTCCAGATTTTAACGGTAATTTTATAAAACCGGGTTATTATCAGCTCGCACTTTCTGATGACAGAGAATTTTTGTATTTAATAGAATCTAAAAATCTTATTGCTGTTATTCCGGTTTTTAAACTTGCAGAGAATCAAGATGAATTAAAAAAATACAGGGAAAAACAATCTTTAACAAAAGAAGAACAAAAAGAATTGAAACGAGAAGAGAGAAACTCAAAACGGCAGGAGAAGTTCCGAAAAATAATAGATGCAAAATATGCAAAGACTGGCGCAACTCCGCCCCCAAAAAGTTATGAACATATGGAAGCAACGATTGAATACATACAAGAAGGCGGGTATTATCTAATTATGTATGAAAAAGGCTTTTTGAGAGCCTGGGGGGCAATAAAAGCTGTTCGTTAATTTATACTAAGCCATGAAGGATTTTATTAAGTTCGGCAACATTCATCGCGCCTAATTTGTCTATTTCCATTTGATTTCTTTGTGCGTCTTGAACGTTTCCTTGCTGCATTTGTTCTTGAAATTTGTCCTGAATTTTTTCTGCGAGTTCCTGCTTAGCAGCTTCTAATCTGCCCTTGTCGACGGATTTGCTACCCGTTGGAGTTAATCCGAGCTTTAAAAGTTCCTGAACTATTTTCATGTATTCAGGATCTTCATATGGATTTTTACCGATTGCACCTATTGCACCTATTGATTGTACCATTAGCTTCTCCTCAATTTGTCTTGGTGATATGTATAACGGCACAATTTTGAAAAACTTTAGGGTTTTTAACAAAAATGTTACAATGATTAACATTGATAAAATATTTATAGTATAATGCCGGTAGATAAGGAGAAATTTGATGAAACTTACCGTACTTGGTCCGGGATGCTGGGGTTTGACTCTTGCTTGGCTTCTGAATGATAACTTTGATGAGATAACTGTTTGGGGTAGAGAACAGGATTTAAATGATGATTTGGTTATAAATAAGCATTGTTCAAAGCCTCTGGAAGTTCAATTAGATAAAAAAGTTGTGATTACTTCTGATTTAAAATCCGCAATAAATGGTGCAGATATTATTCTGACTGTTGTGGCAACTTCTGGCGTTCGTCCTGTCTGTGAACAACTTAAAGCTGCGGGAATCGATTCGGATACTCCTTTGGTTAACGCATCAAAAGGCTTGGAATTAAATTCTTTAATGAGAATGTCCGAGGTAATAAAAGATGTACTCCCAAATCAAAAAGTAGTAATTCTTTCCGGCCCTACTTTGGCGAAGGAAGTATTACAAGGCAAACCTACTGCGGCATGTGTAGCTTGTGATGATATGAAAACTGCGGAATTTGTACAGAAAGCTCTCAATGTTACAAACAGATTCAGATTGTATACAAACAATGATGTAATTGGAGTTGAGCTCGGAGGAAGTCTTAAGAATGTTATAGCTATAGCATCTGGCTTTGCTCATGAAATGAATCTCGGTGATAATTGTATGGGTTCCTTGCTTACAAGAGGAATGGCTGAAATAGTACGTTTAAGTGTAAAACTTGGTGCTAATCCGTCCACTCTTTATGGGCTTTCCGGCATGGGTGATTTGATTGCAACATGTTCAAGTCCTATGTCAAGAAATTATACAGTTGGTTCCATGCTAGGTAAAGGTAAAAAAATAGGTGATATTCTGTCGGAACTTGGTTCTGTCGCCGAAGGGGTTAAAACATCCAAAGCCGTTTGTGATTTGGCTAAAAAGCTTGATGTTGAAGTACCGGTTTCCAGCGCAATTTATGAGGCAGTTTATACAGACATTACTCCGCATGAAGTTTTATCTAAATTAATGAATCGAAAACTTAAAAAGGAAGAAAGTTATGACGCAGTACGCTGTTAAATATTTAAAGAATGTAGTAGTTCCTCTTAAAAATGTGCCGGAGGACGTTGATATAAATGATGTTCTTGTTCTGGTTCGTACGGAGAAGGGTGAGGAAGTTTTGAAGGCATTCACGTTGTGTCCTAAAATTGCAAAACTTTTTGAAGAATCTGATAAAACTCCAGAACCGTTTGAATTTATACGCAAAATGACTCAGGAAGACATGATGATATATGAGGATATCAAAAAAGAGGAGGTAACTTCGTTCTTTAAGTGCAAAGAACTCGTTCAAAAACATAATTTACAGATGAACCTTGTGCAGTGTCGTTTGACTTTTGACAGAAGGAAAATTTCATTTTATTATACAGCCCCTGAAAGAGTTGATTTTAGGGAACTTTTGAAAGACTTGACTCAAGTCTTTAAAAGAATGAGAATAGATTTGCGTCATATAGGGGTGAGAGATGAATCTTCAATTATGGACGGAACTGGAATTTGCGGAAAACCTTTCTGCTGCTCGTCATATCTAAGAAAATTTGAATCTATAAATGTTAAACTTGCTAAAGATCAAGGGATGCCTATAGCACCTTCTAAAATTTCTGGTACATGTGGAAGACTTTTATGCTGCCTTACTTATGAATATCCTAACTATATTGAAGCGGCAAAAGGCATGCCCCCTGTTGGTTCTACAGTTATGACTCCGTCAGGGTTAGGTAAGGTCTGCTTTATACAATTTTTGAGCAATTCTGTTGCTGTTAAATTTGAAGATGGTAAAATAAAAGAATTTGGAAAAACGGAAATAGAAATGGTTGATGCGAACATTAATGTCGACATTGAAGAACCGATACTAACAAACTATGCCGATGACGAAAAGGTAGATGCAAAACAACTTAAACAGCTTGAAGACGACAGAAATAGTTCAACCGGTAATGTTTAATGATTAATTGGTAAGATATTTATTAATAATTGGTTACCAATCTTCTGCATCCCCGTTTTCAGCTTTTATGTAGTCACCTATTATAGTTTTTAGTTTATTTTGCCAGTCATTATTTTTTTCCAAGAAGAAATCTGCGCCTCTTGCGATACACTGCTGCTCTATTTCTTTTCTTGGTGATGCAGTTATTATGCCTATTACAGTCTGCCGGCTATTTGCTGCAGCCATCTTCTTAAGTTCTGTCAGCAGTATAAAGCCCTCTCTTTCTGTTGGTATAAATAAATCCATTACAACATATTTATAATTACGATTTTTGAATTTGTTAACGGCATCATATATTTCCTGTGAGCAATCAATTTCCATTTCAAAATCAGAAAGTAAAACTTTAAGTTGATAAGTTATTACACCCAAATCATCGACAACAAGTATTGCAGGTCCCTCAGAATCTTCTTCTTCCTCCTGAGTTCCGTCATTTCCCAAAGCTTTGCTTATGAAAGGTTTCTTTGTGCTTTTATTGAGTTCTTTCAAAGTGTCTACTATGTTTATAAGCTGTGACTTTAGTGCGGCCAAATCAATATTTTGGGGTCTTTTTGCATTCGTTAGATTATAAAACAAATCTAAGAACTCATCGTCTAATTCTATTAATGCCATATGCTCTCCGTTCCTTCTCTGCAATAATAATTATATCATATTATGGATCAAATATGAATATTTAATGATTACTCTTTTTAAATTATTTCTATATCTGGTATTTTGGGATATAATTTTACTATGAAGAAATTTTTACTTTTATTGATAATGTTGATGTTTTTTAGTCCGTCTTATGCTTTCGGTTTTAGATCGCCGGAAAAGGATGTAAAAAAGGTTATGTTATCTCAATTCAAATATGCGAATCAAGGTAACTTTTATAAATTTATATCAACGTTTGATGAAAATTATGTTAATTCGGATGGCTTTAACCTGGAAATATATTCGGAGTTGGTTAAAGATATTTGGTCTACGTATGAAAACATCAAATATGGAGTAAAAATTAAAAGTATCAAAATTGAAGATGACAAAGCAATTGTCGATGTCACTGAATATACAAGTGCGAATTTACCGCTTACCAAAAATTATACAGGAGAACTGGCTAGTCAGTCAGAGAGTACGTATTACTTGAATAAGACAGGTGGCAAATGGAAGGTTATCTCTGATTCTGTCTCGGATGAAACGACAAAAATGTTATACGGATTAGCCAAAGATATGGATATAAAGTTAACGGTGCCAAACAAAGTCAATGCTGATACAGAGTATACCGCAGCATTAGAGTTTGTTACACCTAAGAATATGGTTGCAATAGCGTCAATAGCCGCAGATAAAGTGGAATATCCTCAGCCAAAAACAAAAGAGGTATTCAGGCCTATGCCTGAAGATAATATTTTGGAAAGGCTATTTACTGCGAATAATGACAGAGCAAATGAATATATTGTGGCATCAATTGGTTTAACGCAGACAAATATTTGTGATTTGAGTATAAAAATGAGTCTTACCGGGTTTGGTTATATAATTAAGAGAGTTAATGTAATACCTAAAAATGAGATATCAGATGACAAAAATTAATAAGATTATATATTTTGTTTTAGCTGTAATATTTTTTGTGGTTTTTGATTTTTATTTTTCAAATTTACTTATAAATACTCGTTTTGTGGCTAGCGAGAATTCTTTTATTGACATAATATTTGTGCAGAATACCGGCGCTGCCTTTAGTATTCTTGAAAATGCTCCAATTCTGTTAATTTTATTCGCTCTTTTTGCGATAGCTTTGATTATTGTTTATGGAATTAAACATATTGATAAATTTTCGGTTTTTGCTTGCTTTTGGACAGCATTACTAATATCAGGTATTGGTTGTAATTTATATGAAAGATTGTTCTTTGGTTATGTCAGAGACTTTTTCAAATTGAATTTTATAGATTTCCCCGTGTTTAATATTTCGGATATATTTATTAACGTGGGTGTTTTTGCTTTAATTATTATAATATTAAAGAATAAATATCTAAAAAAATGAAGTTTTATATAGACGAGTTAAACGAAACAGAAAGAATAGATTCATATCTTGCAGAGATTATGCAAGACCTTTCTCGTTCAAAAATACAAAAACTTATTAAAGACGGTAATGTAACAGTAAATAATACCTTTGTAAAGCCTGCATACTTGTTAAGAGAGAATGATTTAGTAGAGGTTAAAGGCTGTATTCTTAATAAAGAATTTGTTGTAAAGCCAGAAGATATCCCTCTTGAAGTGATATGGGAAGATGAAAACATGGCTGTAATAAATAAACCGTCAGGAATGTTAACTCACCCTACGACACAGGAAATGTTAGGAACCCTAGTAAATGCACTGCTCTTTATGTATAAAGATAACTTGTCTGATATCAATGGTGGTATGAGACGGGGTATAGTGCACAGGTTGGACAGGAATACTTCCGGCCTTATAATGATTGCGAAAAACAATAAAACTCACGAATTCCTTGTAAATGAAATGAAAGAGAAAAATTTTACGAAAAAGTATCTTGCAGTTGTTAAAGGTAATGTTGAACCAGATAATTTTACAATTAATTCGCCTATTGGAAGACATCCAACACAGCCGTATAAACAAGCTATCAGAGAGGATGGTAAAGAGAGTGTTTCAATTGTAAATGTTTTAAAGCGATTTGGTGAGGCAACTCTTGTTGAAGTTACGCTAGTAACGGGAAGAACGCATCAAATAAGAGTTCATTTGTCCTCTATAGGTCATCCGGTTTATAATGATACTCTTTACGGATTCGGGAAAATGAAAATTAAAACGGATGAACAAGTTTTACAAGCATACAAGCTTGAATTCACAAAACCTTTTACCAAAGAAAGAATTTCTTTGGTAATTCAACCTGACGAAAAGATACAAAAAGTAATAAACTATTTGTCTATTAAGAATTAAGTGGTTTTATTTCCACTTAGGAATGAATTATATTGATTTTGCATTTGTGAAATTAATAAATCCATTGATTGGAACTTGCTTTCCAATCTAGCTCGATAAGCTTCTATAGCCAAATTAGCTTTCTTGATTTTTTCATTAATTGATGTAATTTTGTCACTGTATGACTTATCTGCGATTGAGAAATAACCTGTTCCAGTTGCAAGAGCGTTTTCAACGATATTTTCAACTTGTATTAAAATACCCGGAGTTTCATCAGATCCGACGAGCATATTCTTTACGGCTTCTGCATCTTTATTATAGCCTTCCAAGAATTTTTCAGAGTCAAAGTATAGGTACTCTACACCCGCATTTGAAGTGTCAATACCAATTGAATTCCCGGCACTTGTTGAAATACCCAGAGCTGCAAGATTCCTAAATGTTGTTGCTCCGGCAAAGGTATTTACAAGCAGATTTCTTATTTGTTGTCTTATAAATTTAAGTGTGCTTTGATCTTTCAATGCTCCGCTGGATTTGAGTTCTGCATCAACATTTTCTACCAATTCATTATAAGCGTCTACGAATTCTCCAACGGCTTCGGAAACAGCTTCCGAATCTTTACTTACCGTAACTGTAACAGTATCACCCATTGATGAGCTTTTGAGATTGAGTGTTAAACCTTGAATTCTTGAGACATCACTTGTAATGACATTTGATGCGGATTGGAAGCTTGTTCCGTTAATAGTGAATCGTGCATTTTGGCCAAGTTCTTGTGAATCGAGACGAATTCTTGTAATTGTAGGATTACCCGCGCCATCCCATTCAGAAGTCGTTAAGCCAAGTATATCGGTAAAGTTAGAAGTGCCTGCTTCAATATTTACCATCGAAGCGCCGGTGCTTCTTGAGCTTATTACGAGTTTGCCATCAACAGAATCCCAGTATGCACTTGCATTTGCTTTGTCTGAAGAATTAATTTGAGCCACGATATTCTGAATGGTTGTTTCAGAAGTTATGTTAAATGTTGCATCTCCTATAATGAATGTACCTTCTGTAACGTCGCCATATCTAAATAAACCTTCAGCAGTAATTAAAGAAGATGCATTGACTTTATACAGCTCTCTGGCACTTATAATATAGCCATTTTCATCTTGAGAGAATCCGCAAATAGAAGATATGTTTGAAGTATCGTTAGATGAACCGACTTGAACGTCAACTCCTTCATTAGTTGAGAAGAAACGCAATTTCCCGTTCATAAAGTCGATATCAACATCGCCAAGCGCATCTTGGATTCGGGTTCTAAATTGGCTAAATGTTTCTGTATTATCAATTGTGATAAGCTTTTTAGCGCCATTTCTGTATACAGAAAGCGTTCCTGAAGAGATATTTAAAAGTCCCATCTGAGTGTCGTAATCTGCATATTTAGCGACGGACAGAGTTCTATCTTCTATTGTTGTTGTAGTCTGAGTTACAGAGTCATTGCTTGCTGCAAAACCTCCTAAATTGTTGCTAAATAGCAATCCAAGGTTATCTAACAAATTAGATGTGCTGTTTTCAGTATCAATTTCAAATAACTGATTACCGGATTCAAGTTTCAATACACCGTCTACAAGGCTTGCATGAACTCCGGCTCTTTCAAATTTTTCAATTAATGAACCGAATGTGTCATAAGAGGTTATGTTAATTTGACTCTGATTACCGCCAACGCTCAATGCGAGTGTACCTTCAGATTTAATTGTACCGTTATCGTAATCTGAAAGTGCCGTTGACAATGTAGCAATTACAGTATGAGTAACTGTTTCAGAAGTTTCCTCGTATTTAGAGTAATCGTACAATGAGGATGGTGCATTGTTTCCAAATAATTTTTCAACTACATTTGATGCTCCCGGTGCTTCGGAACTCGTTAAATATGTATCTCCTGAACCAACAATTTTTAGTATAGAATTTGTCGCATCAGTATTCAGAACAGCATTTATGCCATAATTAGAAAGTGTATTAATAAACTGATCGAGCGTAATATCTGTCGAAGTCAGATTAACTGTGTGTTGAACTCCGTTGCTATGAACTATAAATTCACCAGTTGTAATGCCGAGGCTTGTACCGTCAGTACTTCTAAGTTCTGATAATTGTGTATTACGTGTTGCGGCAACAAGATTTGTAGAATATGTTGTTGCACTTTGTGCATCACCTGTATAGTTTCCTGGAGATTCCCAAGGATCAGTATCAAGTCCGAGTAATGACAGAACGTTTGAGGATTCTGACGGCGTATCTGTGTACTCGTGCATTGTAGTGTAGCCGTCATTTCTTACTACCAATCTTCCGTTTTCTACATAGGAATTAAATCCGTAGTATGCAATAGCAGACATAAAGTCACCTACCGTTGCATTTTCTGAAAGTTCAATTATTGAATCTTCTTCGCCCATTCTGCTTACTACTATTTTGCCTGCCTGATATGTGCCCTGATCAATATCTTTGAGCCTTGTGGTACTTGTCATATTGACTGTGGATACGTTTGATTCTGACATACTTCTGGATGTGTAGATATTACCCATAGTCCAACTTGGGAAAAGTTCTTCAACAATGTTAGAATATCCGGCAGCGCCGCCTGAATTTACAAGATATGTATCATCGTTTGATGTATTCAGCGTGATTTGTCCTTCTGAATTTATGCTGCCGGAAATACCATAGAGTGAAAGCTGAGAGAACAAATCATTGACGGTTGTTGCGGCAGAGATGGAACCTTCATAGTTAATTCCTCCTGCAACAATCTTATATTTACCGGTTGTAATACCGATTGAATTGCCTTCTGAGTCTTTAAGATCAACAAGTTTTGTGCTGCCGGTAATTACCTCGTTAGAACCGGAAGTATATGACAATGCTTGTGATGCGGTATTTTCGACCTGAGCCCAATCAGATATACCGAGTTGTGTCATAAGATTTGAACCTTCGGCTACTTCGCTCAAATAGCTATTACCAGAGCCTGTAAAGTAAATTTTACCATTTGTACCCGAGCTGTAAACCATTTGGATATTGTAGCTGCTCAGTTGTGAAGCCAATTCATCAAGTGTAGATTCGTTGTCAATAAATATATTGCTACTTATACCATTCTTATAAGCTTTTATTAAACCTGATGATATGCCAAGATTATTGCCAAGACTGTCTTTTAGGTCTTTCAATTTTGTTGTGCCGAGAGTACCAGCGGATACTGAATATGTACTTCCGACGAGGTTCATTGCGCCTAATATATTATCCCCGGTTACGCTTTCAATGTAATTACCGTCTTGAGGTTCAAGACTAAAGTATCCGTTAGTTAAGTAGACAGATATACCTTTTCCTGTCATATCTGTCATAAAGTCAGATATTGTAGTGTCAGAATTTACTGTTACGGTTTCGCCGTTGGAGATATTAATAATGCTGTTGCTTATACCCAGTTCGCCAAAAGTACAAGCTCCGGTAACAGCTTCTGTCGTTGTTGTTGTCGTCGTTTGAACAGTTGAACCGCTACCCAAATTATACGTAAATCCTTCGCCAACACTAAGATTATTGAATACGCTTTGGAGATTTTGACTCATATTTCTGACGAAGTTCGAATCACCGGCATCGCCTATTGTAAATACGCCATCGGTTAATGTAGCTGTGATGTTTACGGAACCCAATTTGTCAATAACGGTTTGAAGTGTGTCAGAGCTGCTAATTGCGACGTTACCATTATCAGTAATGATGGTCCCGCTGGCACCAACCATGCCGAGAGTAGCCAAATCAGTTGTTGCTTCCGCAGTATGGGTAGTTACATTTGTTGAATCGGCTGTTGTTGTGCTATATGGAGCATTTATCTTAAGTACAGATGCGAGAGCAGAGTCTATAGATTCTATGTAATGGCCTTCTGTAGTGCCGATATTCAGGGCGTGAGTTGTGTTATTCAATGATACATTATCAAAACCTGCGGATGTCAATGCCGAGACTACTGAGTCAATAGTGCTTGTTTCCGTTACGGTAATTGTTCCTGTGTTAGTTACTATGTTGTAATTACCTGCTGCTAATCCCAATGTAGAAAGGGTTGTTGAACCTGTTGCGTCATGAGATATTGTGCCGGAATCGTATGTGTAGCCTTCGCCTGTGTCTATGCCAAGTGCTACTCTGAGGCTAAGTGACATATTGGAAACATAGTTGGTGTCACCGGAATCTCCGAGTGCGAATTGACCGTTAGTTACAGAAGCAGTAACTCCGTGGTCGCCTAAGATATCGATTATATCATCAACTGTATAAGTTCCGTCGATACCGTTTGCCGTTGTGCCGTCGCCAAATACTATCTGTTGATTTCCTGAACGTAAGCCCAACTGCGAGAGTGTGGTTGTGCCGGATACAGTCGTAGTAATTGAATCGCCAGTTTCTGTGTAATAACTTCCGTAAGGGCCGATGTCTCCCGGAGCAAAACCAAGAGCGGCAGCAATATTGCTGGTCATATTCGAGACATAATGACCATCTTGAGGAGCGATTGAGAATCTTCCGTTAACAAATGAAGCATCCAAACCTGCATCATCATTCAATGTATCCAGTACATCTTGTATTGTAGAGGACGATGTGAAGGTATAAACGCCTGTATCCGTGGTAATTGTGCCATCAACAGTCATGCCTCTGTCGCCAAGGGTTGCGTCTGCAGAAAGTATTCCGCCATCCACACTATATGAGTTTCCTTGTCCGCTGTATATGTGGAGAAGGCTTGAAAGCGGGCCGGAGATTCCTGTTATTTGATTTGTATCTCCGCTATCTCCGATAACGAGTGTGCCATCAGAATTTAAGGTAGCATAGATACCGGAACTGTTCAAAGCGCTTACCAAATCGCCGACAGTAGCACCGCCATCAATGTTAAGAACAATTGGGCTGCTGTTAGCGGTATTGATTGTTGCAGTGCCGCTCAAGCCCAAGTCTGCAAACGTTGTGGAGGATGTAGCTGTTACGGCAGTGGTTACCGGATCTGTGCCCGGAGTTACGTTGACGTTATATGTATGACCGTCTCCGGCTTGCATATGCAAAGCTGCTGCGAGATTTGGAGATATTGATTGCACATAATGTCCGTCTTCGGGGGTGATTGAGAATTGTCCGTTAGTTAGTGAACCTGACACGCCTGACATTATGATATCTGTTGCAGTGCTTAACCAACTGCTCATGTTACCGCTTTCGTACGGAGTTCCTGAGTTGCTCCCTTCAAAACCTATCATATCGAACCCTTGCGATAGAGCTGCAGTATTCTGAATGGTAACTGTTAAATATTCCGACCCATTAGTATCAACAAGTTTTCCTATCAGACCTCCGGTATTATTTTCTCCGGAAATTGTTCCTGTAGAAAAAATACTGCTCAAAATCAAGAATTCACTAGCATAGGTTGGCTCTAATCCTGCAATTCCGACTATTCCGCCGACATCTGTTTCACCAGAAACACTACCTGTTGTATAACAATTAGATATTGTAGATGTATAGACGCGTCCAACAAGCCCGCCAACTTTGGTATTTCCGTTTACATTTCCGGTTGAATAGCTATTAGTTATAACAAAACCTTGTCCAACAAGCCCGCCAACAGTATCGTCACCCGTAACACTCCCTGTTGCGTAGCAGTTCGTTAAATCTCCTGCAAAAGCCATTCCTATCAGCCCGCCGGCACCGTTAGTACCTGTGACATTTGCGTTTGAGTAGCAGTTTACAACGTCGTCTGAAATTCCTACCAGACCGCCGCTACAATTATTACCTGTAACAGTTCCTGTTGTATAACAATTTAATACTGTACTGCTGCCACTACTACCTGCTAATAAACCTGTATAACTGCCATTTCCGGTAACAGTCCCTGTTACATAGCAATTGACAATACTCTCCGAATGTCCAGCAATACCACCGGTATAATTTTTACCGGTGACATTAACATCTTCTAGTCCTACGTTGCTAATTTGACTTCCATTGCTGTCAATGTCTCCGAATAAACCTACGTAATTGGTATTTGCACGATTTATATACAATCCGGATATAACATGTCCGTTACCATTGAATTTACCGCGGAATGTGTTTGTATGAGTACCTATTGCAGTCCAACCTCCGACACCCGAACCGTTAGTATTAGCTGCGCAAATAGATGTAAGGTCTAAATCGGATGTTAAAACAAATGTTTTATTGAGACAGTTATTAGCAGTATATCCGTCTGTACCGTTTACTATTTTTGCAAGTTCTGCGAGAGCCTCCACGCTTCCGATACCGATTGTGGTGTAGGTAGAAATTGCGCTTTCGAGGTCGGCAGCATTGACAATGGTTACTTGCGGTGCAACTGTATTGACAGCAGAAATGAATCCGTTATTAGCTGCGGCGGCTTCTTCTAATGATATTCCACCGATTGTTCCTGCATTTGCTTGAACAGATGTCGTCCAGTCCGGAGCAGGTGTACCCTGAATTTTATCCATTACATCTTCCAATGTATCAGTTGCGGATACTGTAATTGTTGCGAGGTCAGTAACAATTGTACCTGTTGCGCCTACCATACCGAGTTGTGCAAGAGTCATATCAGATGTAACGGTATTGTTTCCTGAAACATTGTATGAAGAACCATCACCTGAGCCGATACCTAAGATACTTGCGAGATCGGAATCTATATCAGTTATCCACACTGAGTCAGATGGATCACCGACTGTAATAGTTAGTCCTGGCGGAACTAACGATTCAACAGAACCTACAGTGATAGGTTCGGCAGCCTTAATTGTGTTCAACGCTTCCGCAACCGTCGTATCAGAACCGATGGTAATCCTGTCACCGTTACTAAATTCTACAATAGCATTGTGATTAAGTCCAAGTTCGGACAATTGCATAGCCAATATTTCACTTCCGGTCGCGGTAACAGTTTCGGTATATGATTCCTGTACACTATAGGTATGTCCTTCTCCGACAGTGATTCCTGACAGTATACTTAAAAGCTCTGGAGAGTCGATAGATTCTATATATTTATTTAGTCTTTGGGTTATTGAAAATACACCGCTTGCATCATCAAACGATGCAACCAGATGGCCTTGTAATTTTTCAATTAAACTATCGAATGTATCTAAGGAAGTAACTGTAACTGTGCCGTCGTGAGTTACAATATGTGCATCGGATGTGAGTCCAAGTTCGCCCAATGTTGTTGTCGATTGCGCAGTATGTGTTACAGTTTGGGTTGAACCGCCGGCATAGTTGATGTTATAGCTATATCCGTCACCGGCTTGTATTCCGAATGCGTTTGCTAATGCAGATGACATATCAGTTATCCAGTTGGTATCACCGGGGTCACCTATTGTCAATATGTTGCTATGTGCAAAGTCTCCCTTATTATAGGAAATACCGTTCGCATTTAAATTCGCAAATAAATTTTCAATTGAATTAGAAGAGGATGATGTAATTGTGTTTCCAAGGTTGTCAACTACCCATATATCTTCATCTGACAGTCCCAATCCGGCGAAGGTTGTCATACCGCCGGTCACAGAAACCGTTGTTGTGACGTAGTTTCCACCGGTTATATTATATGTAACACCTTCCCCGACATCTTGTATTGTACCTCCGAATATAGCTTTTAAGCCGGCACCCAGATCTTTTATATAATGTGTCGAGTCACCTGTAATTGAAAGAACCCCGTTTGATATTGAGGCACTTACTCCGGCATAAGTGGATAAAGCAGATATTACATTATTAATCGTGGCACTAATTGAGCATGTATATGAGCCACCATTGTAAGTAATAACCCTGTCTGCAGCGTTCCATGGGGCACCAAAATCGCTAAGTCTTGTTGAACCGGTTGCCGTAAGAAGTGTACTGGTCGAGTTATCAATATATTCGTAAGATTTGCCGTACCCGAACTGAGTCGGATCTAAAAGGCATGTCCCGTTTAAAGCACCGTCTATATTGACAATTGCTGTGGTAGAACCTGCCGTAAAACTGATAGTGAAAGTGTTAAAATCAGAAGGTGCCATAGGATCATTTAAATCAACACCATTTGCTGTAATTGTAATTCCGCCGTTCGTAAATGTCGAAAGTGCTGTATACACCTCAAGCAGACTGCTTGTTTTGCTGATTGCTAAAGAGTTACCATTGTTATCATAAACAACGAAATTGCTACCATACCCCAAGTCCTCAAGGCTCGTAGTAGCTGTTACGGAAGTTGCAAGCGTATAGCTTAATACGAGTTCGTCGCTGCTACATGTAGAATTGGTATAGCCGGATACTTTGAATGTACTGTCTTGTAAGCCAAGAACATTCATTAAGGCTGCAGACATGCTTGTTATCATATTGTTTGTTGACATTCCGTTTGCCGGGTCAAATGATAATACACCGTTTGTTAAATCACATTCATAACCCAGGGATTCTAACGTATCTATTACATCTCCGACTGTATTGGAAGTGGTGAATGTGTAATAATGCCCATCCATTGTTCCAAGTCTGTTACTAGTATTCATTCCCAAGGTTAAAAGTGTAGTTGATTCTGTCATATTTAATTCTACGGTTCCGCTTGTATAACTGATGTCTGGACCGGTATCGATACCAAAGAATGTGCTCAGGTTAGGGTTCATATATCTTATATAACCTTTGGAGTCTTCAATATGTATTTGACCGTTAATTAAAGAAGCCTGTATGTCATTGTCATTTAAAGCCTGAACGAGCTCTCCAAAGGTCGTTGTAGCACTAACTGTAATTATAGCTGTATTATTATTAAGCTGTATCTCTGTACCATAATTATTGTCATATCCTGCAGCAGCAAGAGTGTCTATGGCTGTAGCATTATGTCCCCCACCATAGTACGAAGTGTTTATACCTTCATTAAAGAAAGTTGTCATAAGTTGACCATTAACGGAAACTATTGAGATATCCGAAGGGCTGTTGGAGTTTACAGTCATTTGGTGCGTACTGTCATTAAATGAAACATTTGCCACACCGGCATCTTGCAGTGCAGCAACAATATCACTAATATCTCTACAGTATATCACTCCATGATCAGCACCAGAATCAGTTGTTAGACGAATAATGCTGCCATTGCTTAGTGTCGCACTACCTGAGATACTTTGACCTATATAAGCGGCTAAATTATTTGTTGATGAAAGCAATCTACCTGCGTATGCTTGAGTAGTAGCATACGCAACATTACCTGTAGTCGTAGTACCATAAACTGTACCTTGTACGGTAAATGTATTTGAGATCTGACTCAGCCCATATGTGCCTGTATATTCGTAAGTCACTTGGTCACCTTGTGTCCCAACTGCATAAGTGGTTGTTGCTGCAGCACTAACCGAGTAATAATGTAATGTATCACTTACCAATGTTGTACTAATACCCGTAGTGGTTCCGCCGATGACTTCAGTCGTTGTAATAGGCGGTATTGTAGATGTTTGTGTTGCAGCAATTGTCGTAGTTGTGCCGCCAACGTGTTCCGTTGTAACCCATGTTATTGGGTCAGTAGATTGTGTACCGTTGATTCCGACTGTTGACCCAGGAACTACGTTCGTGGTTGAATACGTGATGGTTGAAGATTGAGCGGCAGCTACTGTTGTTGCATTTGTATATATTGTTTCGGAAGTAGATGTTGCACCTACAGTTGTTGTTATTGGCTCTTCTCCCGGAGTTACTTCTTCTGTTGCCAACACTCCGCTGGTCTGAGATATGGCAGTAGTTGTCACACCGCTTAAAACTGTGCCGGTCGCAGTTTGACCTACTGTAACCGTGTTTGTGCCGCTTACATAGGTAATCGTTCCGCTAGTTTGTGTTGCTCCGGTCGTTGTTACTTCATTGTAATTTAGAGCGGCACCTATTATATCAACACCTGTAGTTGTTCCGGATACTGTTTCGGTTGTAGTGTATGTTAATTCATCCGATGAGGAAGCTATCGGAGTTGTGGTAGTTACTGATGTCGTAATTGTTTCAGAAGTCTCAACATCGTGCATTACAGCCCCGGATGAAGTCATGTTTCTTCCTGTTGTAGTTCCGGCCCCTGTAATTGTATCAGATACTGCGTTTCTTCCGGTAATTGTTGAGGAGAAGTTCATTATCGTATCGAAATTGCCGCCGGTTACACCCAAGAAAGTAGCATCTGTAAGCACGAGTGAGTGCAGTGCATTATCAAACTCTGCATCTACACCTCCGGTTCTTAATAATGATGCCAAACCATCCAGTGTGGTACTTCCGTTTATTGTAACTGTAACCTCAGTCTCTCCTGTCCTAAATGTAGCATTGTAAGTACCCTCCGCCATTCCCAATTCACTTAATGTAGTAGTACCTGTTGCGTTTGTTGTCGTAATTATAGACACATTTAGTGCCTCAGATACTGCAGTAGCAGAATCAATAGCGCTCGGAGTTAAGGTATCCTGATTAAAGAATACGTTCAAAATGTTTGATGCAGAACCTTCCGGTACACCTTCTATAGTGTAAGAACCACCAGTCAGTGTCAATACCCCGGTTGCATCATTAAAGTTAGCGCCAAGTCCGAGCGCTCTTATACTGTTTACAAAATCACCTATTGTTGAATTTTCATCAATAACTAAATTATGAACAACGTCAGTTGTATCAGTTACTTTTATTGTACCGCTTGTAACGGCTGTTGAAAGGTTTTTGAGTTGAGTATCTCCGGTTGCACCTGTTATTGTTGTAGTCGTAACAGTTAATGAACTGCCAGTTACGGTTTGCATTTCGCCTGTGTATTCCAGTCCAAATGCACCTTCAATATCAAATGTGCCGCCGATTATGAAACCATTATCAATTGATAATATTCCGTTTGTAAATGTAGCATGTAATCCCACTTCCCCATTATTAAATGCATTAACCATATCCCCTATAGTTGTGTCAGTACCGATTGTAATGGTACTTGTTTCGCCAGAAGCGTTCTGGACAATAATTGTCTCATCTCCCTCAAGAGTTACTCCGTTAATATCTGCTATTAAGGAGTCTAAAGCAGCAGTTGTAGTACTTGATGTTATAGTTTGGTAAACTAAGCCGTCTGATTGCTGTGTTTGGCTTACAGGATTTGTCAAGCCAAAGTGTTCAATAAGTCCGGTCGTTGTATCATCATAGATGTAAGCGTTATTTATGCTAAATACACCATCATTAAATGATGCCTCAATTCCCGCATCAACAAGAGCTGTTACTAAGGAGCCAATAGTTTCATTGGCTTCCAACGTAACTTGATATTCTCCCAATCCGGTTTTGATATAAACATCCCCTGCATTTACTCCTAAATCTGAAAGCAATGTATCAACTGTAGCCTGATGATATATAATCTCCTCTTCTTCTTGATGTAGTTGTTCGCAGGAGTAACCGTAATTTATGTCACTGATTTTTAACTTGCTCAATATATTAGTGTTGTCAACGTCATTGATGTCACCTACATTTACATCAATTGAGAAAATACCCGTATTATTGTCAAATTCTGCATTAATTCCAACAGCATGTAATTTGTCCAGAAAAGAACTCATTGTTTCATTTGCGCTGATTGAAATCGTACTCGTAACATCATTGTGGGTGATTTCGATATTTCCAGCCTTTATCCCTGACTCAGGTTCAGTTCCGTAGCCGACACCGACATTCTTTAAATATGAGCTTGTCGTAGCTTGTGTCGTAGAAACAAGAGTGGTTTTGTAGCGATAACCGCTCTTCACCTGAGTCTGTGTAGCAGTATTGTTTACTTTGACCTCATAACTCCCCTCAGCAGCATTTGATTTTGCAGTAGCAGATAGAATTGCAGCGTTTGATACAGCTGCAAGCTTCTTTGAAAATATATCCATACTTGATACGTTAAATTTTGAATCAGTAATCTTCTCTAATGAAGCCCTGAAAGATGAAAAGAATGAACGTATCCCTTGTAGTGTTGTTTGTGCAGTAGCAAGTGTAGCTTTTTGTGTTTCCAGCGTAGTAACTTTCGCTTGGCGCAATTGCGTAAGCGATTTGACCCACGATGATGTATCTAATCCGGAAGCTAGTCCGCTGAACGATATAGACATTTCTATCCTGCTGTCTTTACTACTGCTGCTACATTTATAAAGAGCAACGCTTCGAATCCTTGCTCAAACGTTATTCATAACGGGGTAACTCGTGATAATTGTCAGAATAACACTTTCTCTTTGCTACAATTTTGTTTCTTACATTGCTACTTTATATAATAATTATAGCATGTTATATATTGCTCCGCAAGGGGTCAAATTTGATTAAAATGTTTTGTGATTGAAACTTAATTAATATGCCCTATTTAGCTTTTATTGTAAAATTTTGTAACAAAATTAAAAAATTTCCTAAAGTTTTTCAAAAATATGCCGATATATAACTTGTAAGATTTAAGTCGTTATTGTGAGGTATATTATGGAAAAAGAAAAAGTTATGAAACTTGATGAAAGCCTTGAAAAAGATATTAAAGATTGCAAGCAAAAAGTTGAGTTTTTAGAAAAAGTTTTAACGATGATAGTTAAAGGTTTTGCTTCAGAGTACTAATTATATAAAGTTTACTAATAAATAAGGGCGCAGCAATTTTAATTGCTGCGCCCTTTACTGCTCTTAAATTTATTTATGCTATGTCCTCAATTTTTAATTGTACAATTCCGGCTTCAGGGTTAACTGCTTCGATTTCAATCTTGTTAGTCCCTTCTACCAAACAATCTTTGCCAGACATGATAAGAGTGCCTGATTGACCGAGTCTGAATACGACCGGTTTGTCTTCGGATACATCAGTTCCAAGATATTCTACACCATTGGTAACAAATTTTACGTCTTTAGCTTCAAATATGACGTCATTAATTTTTACATAATTGAATCCGCTAATAAGTCCGGGTCCGAGGACATTTTTGAGTGTAATGCAAGTTCCTTCATTTTGTTTTTTTAAAGAACCTTTTTGGTAAATACGTTTGATTAAGAATTCCGGAACTATAGCCATTTTCACACCTCTTTTTATTTGAACAGCTTGTACGTTTTTAACGTACCTAACATTATTTTAACATTTTTAATCTCGGATTTAAAGTCCCATGCTGATTTTACGTTTCTATCCTTCTCCCAAACTACTATATCTATGGTGTTGTGGGGCTTTAAAAATTCACTTATAAGGTAGAATTTTTCCTGTACATGCGTACGTTTAATATATCTTCCAATTTTAATTCCATTCAGGAAAATAGTAGCACGTCTGCAATTAAAATTTTCAAAGGAAATATATTTTGCAAGAAAAGTATTTTCATCCAATTCTGTATCGAAGCTTGCTGTTATCTTAGTAAGATATGGGTTTTCGCTCTCATATTTTTTTGTACGCTCAAAAGAAAGTTTTTCGCATATTGAGAATTTAATATTGGTCTGCGGAATTGTTTCAAATGATACAAGCCCCCTGGGGTTGTTAGTATCTCCTGAAAACCCTTTATCAAAGCCGAGATTCTGAACCAGTATCGTTAACTCATTAACGGCCTTATTTAGGATCTTTTCATTTAAAGGAATTGAAATGGTTTCAGGAACATCTTGAAGTTTTTCGATTTTGTAACTGTTTCTGTTTAAGACTTCTTTCCCGTTAATATAAACCGCAAAAAGGTGTCTTGCACTTAGAGTTATGCAAGTCAAATTACTAGGAATTGAGGATTTGTACCAGATAAATTCATCATACAATTGGTTAGAAAGTGCGTCTGTTTTTCTTTCTGCGATTCTCCATGTAGAATAATCGTAGTTATAATCAATTTCCGGCGAGCAAAAAGTAACACTTGAAATATCTAATTTTATAGGCTTAGTTTTATTTGTATTTTCAACGACATATGATTTTCTGGCAAATTTATGTTTTAAGTCAAAATATGCAATTTCAGTATTTTTTTCGAGAGCGACCGCGCCGTTCGGCAAGACGTAATCCGCATTAAATATTATCCTATCTTTTAAAAACCAGCTTCTGTCTGCAAGTTGTTTGGTCAAAAATACAAACTGAGTTTTTTTACCATTTTTTTCAAATGTAATATTGTCAAAATCTTTTTTGTCTCCTGATATTACTTCTCCGTTTGAAAGATAAATATTACCGTCTTTATTGGCAATCATAAATATAGCTTCTTCGGTTTCATTTTGGAGTCTGGCAAAAATTTCCACATCCGAAAACTCAATTTCGCAGCCTTTTAGTTTGAGATTAACAGGGCAAATTTTCATATCATAGGGTTTTAATCTGATATTTTTTTGCAAGTTTATTTCCGCAGTTTCTTCTCCAAGATTTCTTACAAACAACCAATCGCAATTGTTAGTTAAATCATGCCGAACTTTCGCGTAGATGTTCTCTTGATAAAAATCAATTTCTTTAGGTTCTGTTTGTGTGAGGTCAAATGAATCAAGGAAATAGTTAATTTCTTTTGCCTTGAAATAATTACTATGCATAACACCAAATTCATCAATAGGTGCAGCGAATTCGTAACTTGTATAGACTTCATCGCAGGCCAAATTTCCCCAATTTGTTCCGCCTGCGGTCATATAATGGTTAAAAAGGGTTACACCTTGAGAGAGTGCTGTTTTCGTCATTATATTTATATGCTCATCGCCGAGTGCATCTCTGATATGCATATATCCGAGTCCGTCCCATTTATCAAACCAGCCGGACTGCATTTCGGCAATGAAAGGGGGTGAAGATTCTTTTGCGCATCTGAATATCTCTTCAACATTATCCAAAGTATCAAAACAGAAAGTATCCTGTTTCCAGTGCTGATTGGGATTTATGTATGGATAAAGATCAAGTGCATAAATATCAACGCAATCAGCCCATAGTCCGGCGAAATATGCATCATTATGGAATATCGGGCAAGTTATTCCTCTTTCTCTTGCCATTTTGTATAACTGCCGCATATAATCTTCTTCCATTGTGTCAGTCGCGTATTCGTTTTCAATTTGGAAGAGTATTACATTATCAAACTCTTTTATAATAGGTATAATTTGGTCATACCACTCCGCAATATACTTCATATATTCAGGAGAATAACGGTATTCAGAGCCGATTTTATTTCTTGGAATTACATTTTCTTTTTCCAAAAGCCAAAAGGGGAGTCCTCCGGCATTAACTTCAGCATTAATAAAGGGGCCTGGACGTGCTATTACAAACAGGCCGCTCTCCTTTGCCGCCTGTAAAACTTTTCTTACATCTTTAACCCCGGAGAAATCGTATTCCCCTTGTTTTATGCTGTGATAATTCCAATTAAAATAAATATCAACAGTATTGTACCCGCCGGATTTCATTTTTAAGAAACGATCGCGAGCCATTTTCTCCCCTGGGGTGCGAAAATAGTGAAAAGCTCCACTCTTTATAAAAACTCTTTTACCATCAATTATCAGAGAATACTTATCAAAACCAACTTCCATATTTCTATTGTAACAATATTTTGAAAACGGTCAACAAAAATGTTACTAGATACAAACTAACTTTATTTAAGTTTTTTAATGTAAATTGTTAAGAAATATTACAAGAATTGTAACAATTTTGGAAAATTGCGTTAGTTTTTTTTCGAAATAGGGAATTAAGGACATGAGTACTTAGAATAACGGAATATTCCAAAAATGTTTAGGTTATTTAAGAGAAAGCAAAATAGTAGTATTTTGCGTGTAATGGTATTAGGCCGTGACACGTACAATTTGCTGCGAAAAAAAGGAGGTGCGTATGATTAGTATACACACCAACCTTTCATCACTTGCTGTACAGAATAACCTTGCACAATCAACAAAGGGGATTAATACCGCAATAGAGCGGATGAGTACGGG
>JAEEGL014566760.1_pt1 | contig 42729 bp, 44 predicted proteins | sample 9134231 | NCBI WGS metagenome assembly JAEEGL01 (sample SAMN16246548, study PRJNA631951) | gut metagenome | biome: gut microbiome; feature: rumen; material: fiber-attached | host: Bos | place: Iran: Karaj | collected 2018-10 | reverse complement strand
TCTTCGCATTTTTCTTGTAATTCTTTTTTTCACTACTACAACCACCTTTATTATAGGTAGATTGTATCATAATATTTGTAATTTGTATGTAACCTTTGATGCCATATTTATTGCGAAGAAAATTTATTCTATTTTACTGAAAATTTAAAGTTTAGTTTGACAAATTAAGTAAAAAAATATATAATCTATAGAGCAAGCAGAAAGAATACTAAGTAATGGAGGTGTACAATGAAAAGAACTTATCAACCTAATAATCATAGAAAAAGTAAAAAAATGGGTTTTATGGCACGTATGAAAACAAGTATTATTAGTAGAAGAAGAAAAAAAGGACGTAAAGTTTTATCTCATTAATTTTTCCGCTGATTTATCAGTGGATTTTTTGTATTAATTTTATATTGGAGAATGGTAGTATGAAGAAAAAAAATATATTGAAAGAATCAAAAGATTTTAATCGTATAATTAATAATAATCGTCCAATTAAGTATTCTGATTTTATTATATACATCGAGAGGACTGAGACTAATGATTATAAATTTGGTTTTTCAGTAGGTAAAAAAATTGGTAATGCTGTTGTTAGAAATAAAATTAGAAGACAATTAAAGGAAATAGTAAGTAAAAAAGACTATCAAAATAATTTTAATTGTATTATAATAGTAGGAAGAGGCATTTTGAAAAGAAATTTTCAAGAAATGTATGAAAATTTACATAAAATTTTTCAATCTCTAAATATTTATAAGGAGGATGTTAATGAGAAAAAATAAAAAGTATATATTTATAATTTTGATTATAATGTGTATTACTTTATCTGGATGTACTAAAAATTTAAAAAATGCTGATGGAAAGGTTGTTGTTAATAATAAAACTGGTCAGACTTTACCATCCAATATAATGTGTGCTCCAACTGATGAAGAAAATTTGAAGTTATATAAAGAAACTAAAGAAGAATTAGAAGAGAAATATGCTAAACAACTTGAAGAAGGTGAATTAAGTAAAAAAGAGTATGAAAAAAAGGTTAATTCAATTGTTAATGTAGAAAAATTAGTTTCTTGTAAAGATTTTAAAATTACTACTGGTGGATATGAAGGTATATGGAATACTGTTTTTATTAAACCATTAACATGGTTAATAATTAAGATAGGGCAGTTAGTTAAAAATTATGGTTTAGCTATAGTGATTACAACACTTTTAATAAGAGGTGTTATGTATCCTATTACATTGAAAACTGCAAAACAATCAGAAAATATGAAAAAAGCTAATCCTGAGTTACAAAAGATAGAGAAGAAATATGCTGATAAAAAAGATCAAGACAGTATGATGAAAAAAAGTGCAGAAGTTATGCAGGTATATAAAAAATATGGTATCAATCCAATGTCAGGATGTTTATTTGGATTTTTACAAATTCCTTTATTTTTTGCTTTTTACGAATCATTATATAGACTTCCTATATTATTTGAAGATTCTTTTTTAGGCTTTAAAATGTCTACATCTCCAATTAAAGCATTTGAGATGGGAAACTGGTTATATATAATTTTACCTTTACTTGTTGCTGTCACTACTTTTTTCTCATTTAAATTAAATGGTACAGCAAGTATGAATCAAGAACAAGAAAAAACAATGAAATATACGATGATGTTTATGATGATAATGATTGTATTTATGTCTTTCTCAATGTCATCAGCAATTATAATTTATTGGATTACTAATAGTACATTTACTATTGTTCAAAATCTAATTGTAAAAAGGAGTAAGTAATATGATTCAAGTATATAAATATGAAGGAAAAGATGAAGAGGATTGTTTAACAAAATGTATAGAAGAATTAGATGTTTATAGTTGTGATTTGTTAATTAATAATGTAGAAGAAGAAGATAAATATAAAATTGAAGTTGTGAAAAAGGAAGATATCATTAAATATATAAAAGATTATTTTAAAGAATTAATATCTAAAATGAATTTGGATGGTAATTTTGAAGTTAGAGAAGATGAAAATATATTTAATGTTACTATAGTTTCTAATAATAATCCTATTTTAATAGGTAAAGATGGAAAAAATTTGAATTCTATGCAATTTTTAATTAGACAATCTTTAAATAAATTAACTGGGATGGATGTAAAGGTTAATTTAGATGTTTCAAATTATAGAGCAAAGAGAATTAAAAATTTTGAATATCAAATAAAAAATATTGTAAGAGAAGTACAAAAAACAAAAACTGATACTAAATTGGATCCAATGAATTCTTTTCAACGTAGGATTATTCATTCTCTATTAAGTGATTTTAGTAATGTAACAACAGAAAGTGTTGGAGAAGAGCCAAATAGATGTGTTGTTATTAAATATATAGGAGATTAAACTCCTTTTTTGATGAATTATTGTTTATTTGATAAAATAAATGTGAAGGTGATTTTTAAATGTTTATTGATAATATTAAAGATAGGATAAAAAATAATAAAAAGACTATAGTGTTGCCAGAAAGTATGGATGAAAGAATAATAGATGCTGCAAATGAAGTTGCTAATGATGGATTAGCTAATATTATATTAATTGGTAATCCTTGTAAGGAAATTAATTCAACTAATATAAAAATTATAATTCCTGAAAATAGTGATTTAACTGAAAAACTAATTAATGAATTATATATATTAAGAAAAAACAAAGGCATGAGTTTAGAAGATGCTAAAAATCTTTTAATGACAGATTATATGTATTATGCATGTATGCTCGTTAAATGTGGATATGCAGATGGAGTAGTAAGTGGTGCTTGTCATTCTACATCTAATACATTGAGAGCTGCATTACAAATTATAAAGACAAAACCTAATGTTGATATAGTATCTTCTTTTTTCTTAATTAATGTTCCAAATTGTGAATATGGATATAATGGTAGTTTTATTTTTGCTGATTGTGGTTTGATTCAAAACCCGACTCCTGAAGAATTATCGACTATTGCAGGTAGTAGTGCTGAAAGTTTTGAATTATTATTTGAACGTGAACCAATTGTTGCAATGCTATCTCATTCAACTAATGGCAGTTCAAAACATTCTGATGTGGATAAAGTAAAAAATGCTACTATTTTAGCGCAAAAAAAATATCCAAAATATAAAATTGATGGAGAAATTCAGTTAGATGCTGCAATTGTACCTGAAGTTGCTAGGATTAAAAACGTGAAAAGTGATGTTGCTGGTAGAGCTAATGTTTTAGTTTTTCCTGATCTTGATTCAGGGAATATTGGTTATAAATTAGTGCAAAGATTAGCAAAAGCGAATGCTTTTGGACCAATTACTCAAGGGATTGCAAAACCAATAAATGATTTATCTAGAGGATGTTCTGTGGATGATATAGTTGGTGTAATTGCGATTACTTGTTTGCAAGCATCAATTAATTAAATGGAGGTTATAAAATGCAAGATACTATTGTTGCAATATCTACTGCTCTTGGAGTAGGTGCAATTTCAATTATAAGAGTTAGTGGTTCAGATTCTGTTAATATCGTTAATAAAATATTTAAAGGTAAGGATTTAAATAGAGTTGAAAGTCATACTATTAATTATGGACATATTATTAAAGGTAGCGAAATAATAGATGAAGTTTTAGTATCTGTAATGTTAGCTCCAAAAACTTTTACTAGAGAGAATGTAGTAGAAATAAATGTTCATGGTGGTATTGCTACGACAAATAAGGTTTTAGAATTGTTACTTATAAATGGTTGTAGATTAGCTGAACCTGGTGAATTCACTAAGCGTGCTTTTTTAAATGGTAGAATAGATTTAATCGAAGCAGAAGGTGTTATGGATTTGATTAATGCTAAAACAGAGAAATCAAGAAATTTGGCAATAAATCAAGTTAGTGGTGGAGTTTCTAAAATGATAACAGATTTACGTCAGGAATTAGTTAATACTCTTGCAAATATAGAAGTTAATATAGATTATCCAGAATATGAAGATATTGAAATTATTACTATTGATATGATTAAAAAGAATATAATGGATATAAGAAATAAAATTAAAGATATTATAACTAAATCTGAAAATGGAAAAATGATTAAAGAGGGTATTAAAACTGTAATAATAGGTAGACCTAATGTTGGAAAAAGTAGTATTTTAAATTGTTTATTAGAAGAGGATAAAGCTATTGTTACAGATGTAGCTGGAACAACTAGAGATATTGTAGAAGGAATGATATCAATTGATGGTATATTATTAAATATAATAGATACAGCAGGAATTAGGGAAACATCTGATATAGTTGAGAGTATTGGTGTAGAAAAAAGTTTATCATTAATTGAGGACGCAGATTTAATTTTATTTGTATTAAATCAAAATGATGAGTTAAATTTAGAAGATAGAGAAATATTAAAAAAGATTAAAGATAAAAATAGTATAATAATTATAAACAAGATTGATTTAGAAAATAAGATTGATTTAGATGATGTAGGTAAGGAAAATATAGTATATATATCAGCATTAAATAACATAGGAATTGATGAATTAAAAAAATCAATTAAAGAAATGTTTAATTTTGAAAAAATTGAACAAGAAGATTATACTTATTTGAGTAGTGCTAGAAGTATATCTTTAATGAAAAGAGCTTTAGATTCACTTAATCAAGTAGAGGATGGAATTAATAATAATATGCCTATTGATATGATAGAAATTGATTTAAAAGATGTTTGGAATTTACTTGGTGAAGTAATAGGTGAAAATTATAGTGAAGAATTAATTGATCAGTTGTTTAGTCAATTTTGTTTAGGAAAATAATTTAAGTTCTCTTTTGAGAACTTTTTATATATTGTTAATTTTTTTATAATGTATTATAATATGTTCGGTAGAAATGTGTGGTGAAGATAATGTATGAAGTAATCGTTGTAGGAGGAGGACATGCTGGGTGCGAAGCGACATTAGCATGTGCAAGAAAAGGACACAAAACATTACTTGTAACTGGAAATATAAAAAATATAGCAGATATGCCATGTAATCCTTCTATTGGAGGAAGTGCTAAAGGTATCGTAGTTAGAGAAATAGATGCTTTGGGCGGAGAAATGGGGAAAAATGCTGATAAAAGTTTAATTCAGATTAAAATGCTTAATAGTGCTAAAGGACCTGCAGTGCAGGCTTTAAGAGCACAGGCAGATAAGATTACATATCCTAAAGAAATGTTAAAAACTTTAAGATGTTATTCTAATATTGAGATAAAAGAAGCTATGGTAGAAGATCTTTTAGTTGAGGAAAATATTATTAAAGGAGTAATTTTAAGTGATGGGAAAATAATTAAGTCTAATGCAGTTATATTAACTACAGGTACATATTTAAAAGCTGATATTTTAATAGGTGATACAAGAACTAGAAAAGGACCACATGGTGAAAAACCAAGTAATCATTTAAGCGATAAATTACGTGATTATGGATTTAATATTATAAGATTAAAAACTGGTACTCCACAAAGAATAGACAAAAATAGTATTGATTTTTCTAAGACGAAGAAAGAAGAAGGAGACAAAGAATATCATACATTTAGTTTTGATATAGAACCACAATATAAAATTGAAGAGCAAGTTCCTTGTTATTTAATATATACTACACCTGAGACAAAGAAAATTATAGAAGAAAATTTAAATAAATCGAGTATGTATGGTGGATTGGATGATATAAAAGGTGTTGGACCAAGATATTGTCCATCAATAGAAGATAAGATTGTTAGATTTAATGATAAAGAAAAGCATCAGTTATTTTTGGAACCCGAAAGTTTATTTTATGATGATATATATATACAAGGTTTTTCAACAAGTATGCCTTATGACGTTCAAGAGAAAATGGTACATAGTTTACCAGGATTGGAAAATGCTAAAATACTTAAATATGCATATGCCATTGAATATGATGCTATTGATTCTAGACAATTAAAGCAATCATTAGAGAGTAAAGTAATAGAAAATTTATATACTGCAGGTCAGATAAACGGAACGAGTGGATATGAGGAAGCAGCTTGTCAAGGTTTAATCGCTGGAATAAATGCAAGTTTAAAATTAGAAGGAAAAGAACCTCTTATTTTAGGAAGAAATGAAGCATATATTGGTGTTTTAATCGATGATTTGGTAACAAAAGGAATAATTGATCCATATCGTCTTTTAACATCAAGAGCAGAATATAGATTACTACTTAGAAACGATAATGCGGATATGAGGCTTACTGAATATGGATATAAAGTGGGATTGATATCAGATGAAAGATATAAGAAGTTTTTAGATAAAAAGAAACAAATTGAAGAATTAGAAAATTTATTAAGAAGTAATAAAATAATACCTTCAAAAGAAACAAATTCTTATTTAGAATCAATAAATACATCTCAAATAAAAGATGGCATTACTTTATATGATTTATTAAAAAGGCCTGAAATTAATTTTGAACATTTAAAACATTTTATTGAAATAAATTATTCAAAAGAAATTCAAGAACAACTAATTATTAAAACAAAATATGAAGGATATATTATTAAAGCAAACAGAGAAGCTGAAAAAATGGTGGATTTAGATAATAAGAAAATACCTGAAGATATAAATTATGACAATATAAAAAATTTAGCTAGTGAAGCACGACAAAAATTAAAACAAATACGACCAACATCAATTGGACAGGCAATTAGAATAAGTGGCGTAAATCCAGCAGATATCTCAATTTTAATGGTTTATATAAAAAAGGAGTATTTTTATGAATCAAAATGATTTTATTGATGAATTGACAAAAATTGGAATTGAATTGAACAATACTCAATTGGAGAGATTAGAAAGATATTATGAATTATTAATAGAATATAATAAAGTAATGAATTTAACAGGAATAACAAATAAAGAAGAAGTATATTTGAAACATTATTATGATAGTTTAACTTTGATTAGAATAGTTAATTTGAATAATTATGAGAATTTATGTGATATAGGAACAGGTGCAGGATTTCCAGGCATTGTATTAAAAATAGTATTTCCCAATTTAAAGATTACATTAGTTGATTCATTGAATAAAAGAATTAATTTTTTGAACATTGTAATAAAAGAATTAGGGCTAAATAACATTGAAGCTCTACATTGTAGAGCAGAAGAATATGCTAAAGAGAATTGCAATAAATTTGATTTAGTTACTTCAAGAGCTGTAGCAGCAACTAATATATTATTAGAATATTGTATTCCAATTGTTAAAGTAAATGGGTATTTTATTGCAATGAAAGCGAATATTGAAAACGAACCCAAATTTGACAATGCTTCAAAAATTCTAAATTGTATATTAGAGAAAAAATGTGAATTTTTATTACCAAGAGAAAAAAGTATTAGAACATTATTGTTATTTAAAAAATGTGAAAACACGAATAAAAGGTATCCAAGAAAATACTCTGAAATAAAGAAAAGGCCTTTATAATAAAATGGGAAATAATTATTTCCCATTTTATTATAATTTATTGAATTATTTTCCAAAATATATTATAATAATTTTAATGAAAGAGAAGAGTGACTTTATGAGTGGTACAAATGTTGAGGTTAAGGAACTTGATTTAAATGATATATTACCTAATAGATTTCAGCCACGTATAAAATTTAATGAAGAATTAATACTTGATTTATCTGAGTCTATTAAGGAACATGGAGTAATACAACCAATAATTGTAAGACCGATTGATGATAAATATGAAATAGTAGCAGGTGAGCGCAGATTTAAAGCAAGCGTGTTAGCTGGATTAACAACTATTCCTTCAATTGTATTAAATTTAGAAGATAAGGATAGTATAGAATATGCATTATTAGAAAATGTCCAAAGAGAAGATTTATCTGCAATTGAGGAAGCTATAACTTATAAAAAAATCTTGGATATGGGATATATAACTCAAGTACAATTAGCACAAAAACTTGGAAAAAGTCAATCTGCAATAGCAAATAAGTTAAGATTATTAAAATTATGTGATGAAGTACAAGAGGCTTTGATGGAAAGAAAGATATCTGAAAGGCATGCTAGATCATTATTAACACTAGAATCACATAATGAACAAAAAAAATTATTATATAAGGTAATAAAAGAAAAATTAACAGTTAGACAATTAGATAAAGAAATATCTGAGTTGCCAAAATTAGATGATAAAAAGGAAAAAGAAGATTTAAATGATAGTGCTAATGAGGCTATATCAACTACTGTAACTACTGAAAATATTGATGATAATGACGTTATAAACGATGTTAAAAAATTAGATAATTCTAAAGAAGATGGTATTGATTCAAAAAATATAACAGATGATGAGAAAGATTTGAATGATAAAAAAATGAATTTAGAACCAACTATATTAGATGAAGTTAGTTCAGTAAAAACTGGTGAAATTGATAATGAGAATGAACATGTTAATGTAGATGAAAAAGTTGAGGTGAATAATAATATGTTTAATACAGAATTTGAAGATAATAAAATACAAAGTGGTAAATTCTTTAATGCAAATTTAGTAAAAAAAGAAGATAATCAGAAGGATTTAGATAATTCTAAAAATTCATCTGATATTTCATCTGGAAATAGTTCTAATAGTAATATATTTACTGCTAAAATGAGTGAATTACTTTCACCACAAAATCCAAATAGTAATAATAACGAAAAAATTAATGATTCAAATTTAATAGATGCATCTAATATTTTTGGTATTAAAGAAGAATCTAATAATAACGATAGTATTTTTAGCAATTTATTAAATGGAGAAGATAATGAAGCAAATAACAATAATTATTTAGATAAACAGACTCTAGATAAATATCTTGACCCAACATATGTTGATGGAATGAAAAATGAAGAAAAAAATGATGATACCAATTTAGATAATCCAATTTTTACTAAATTGACAGAAGAAAAAGATTTGAATAGTGAAATAATAAAAGAATCTCTTGAGCAAGAAAATAATAATAATATTTTAAAAGAAAATAATAATAATAGTAATAGTAATAATATTTTACAAGAGATTAATACTTCAGTAAAAAAACCAGATTTATTAGCTCCTATGGGAAGTAATATAGATTTTAATCCAATTTCTTTAAATGATACAAATAGTGGTACTTTAAACAGAGAAATTAATGAAGAAGTTAAAATAGATTCTACAGTTAATAATTTATTAACTCCTGACGTAACATTGGATTCTAAAGAGCCTGAAAATGAAGAGCAAGTTAATATTTATCATGAAGAAAATAATGAAGAATTATCTAGTAATCAACCTATATTTGTAAATAGTTCTTTTAATGATAATGAATTATCTGCTCCTAAGACACCTATTATTACAAATACAGAGATGAGTAATTTATTATCTAAACCTGTTGATGAAGAACCTAAAACAATAATTGATGAAAGCATAAAAGAAGAAAAAATAGATGAAGTACCATCTACAATAGCTGAATCAGCAAATATTCCAACAACAAATAATAATTTTATGACTTCTGAAGATATTCAACCAATAATAATTACTGATTACAATAAACAATATGATCCAATTTTACCAGTTAGCAATACAATTGCTACGCCAACTATTGATTTTAAACATATATTAAATTTAATAAGAAATTTAAATAATGAAATAGAAGGTTACGGCTACAAAATTGATACTGAGGAAATTGATTTAGAAGACAAATATCAAGTTATTTTCAATATTGAGAAAAAATAGTATACAATTCATTTCATGATGTTAATACACGTGAAATGAATTTTTTTAATTTTAATAATATAATTTTTTTTAAAATTTATATAAGTATGGTATAATATTATTTATAAGGATATATAAAATAGGAGAGGATTAATTGTGGCTGATTCAAATATAAGTTTTAAAACATTAATGAATAAAATAAATCCGTTAAATTTAAAAGAAAAATATAACGATTGTGTTATTGCATTTAAAATATTATTAAATTTATCGGATAATGATACTGTTAGAAATCTTGGACAACAGATAATCGATTCTTATTTGTTACTTAATTTATTAAATGGTAATTCTAAATTAAAAAAGTATTTCCCGGAATATAATGTTTTATGTGATAAATTATATACGTTTGTTAATAAATATTCTCAATTTGAAAAATTATTAAGAAATAATGAAGTTAAAACAAAAGCAAATTTAGTTTTTGAAAATGAAGAATTGGGAAATAATTTAATTAATTCAAAAAAAGTAAATATAATTATAGAAAGTAATGATAATTCTTTGAATTATTCATTAAACGAAATAATAAAATCTACTGGTTTATTTAGAATAATATTATGTAAAGATAAAGATGAAAGATTTAAGAAAATAATTTCAAAAAAAATTATGGATAGTAATACTATTAATAATGATAATGCAATGTCGGACGACGCAAAGAAAATATTAAAACGCAAAAAAGATAATTTAATAAATACAATTATTTCAGATGATGAAATATCAGATAATCAAACTGGTTTATTCAATTTAATAGAAGAAAAATATAAAGAATTAGTGTATTTAGAGCAAAAAAGTAATATTTTAGAAAATTTTATGGATGAATCTATGTCTCATTTATTTGTTTTAGATTCACAGATTGCAAAAATATATGCTGATTTTAAAGAATTATGTAAAAATGAAATAGATACTTGTATAAAGAATAAACAATCAATTATTGTATTAATTAATAGTTATCTTGATGAATATGAAATAAAATATAAAGATAATCAAGTAAATGATAATAATAATTCTAATTTAGTTTACTCAGATATTAATTATAATAAAATATATAATGAATATATTTCAAACGAAAAAATGGAATATAGCGATTTTGATATTTCAAACTTTATAAAATATATTAAATATGTTTTTAAAAATAAAAATATTGATTTAATTGATGAACAAAATATAGTTGATGAATTTGAGAAGATTTATTCAAAATATTTAATAGATAAACTTGGTGGAGATAATTCTTATAAGAATTTTGGTGATTATTTGAATAATTATTTCCCAAAACGAGAATATAGAAAATAATATATTATTATAATATGAAATTAGACAAGGTGTTATGTAAGTAGTACCTTGTTTTTTCTTTTCTTTTTTGATAAACTTATTTAAGTTTAATTATAAAAATTTCATTTTATTAATGGTTATAATGGGATGTGGAAAAATGGATAATAAATTTAAATTAGTATCAAAATATAAGCCAATGGGAGATCAACCTATGGCTATAGAAAAATTAGTTAAAGGAATTGAAAATGGAGAAAAATATCAGGTTTTGCTAGGAGCAACAGGTACAGGAAAAACATTTACAATTGCTAATGTAATAGAACAAGTACAAAAACCAACACTAGTTTTAGCACATAATAAAACATTAGCTGGACAATTATATGCAGAATTTAAGGAATTATTTCCTAATAATGCTGTAGAGTATTTTGTTAGTTATTATGATTATTATCAACCGGAAGCATATGTTGCAAAAACAGATACCTATATTGAGAAAGATGCATCTATTAATGATGAAATAGATGAATTAAGGCATGCTGCAACAGGTTCTTTATTAAAAAGAAAAGATGTTATTGTTGTTGCTAGTGTTTCATGCATATATGGTATTGGTGATAAAGAAGATTATGCTAATATGATGTTAGTTTTAAAGTGTGGAGAATGTGTTGAAAGGGATAAAATAATTGAAAAATTAGTTACTATGCTTTATGAGAGAAATGATATTGATTTTAAGCGTGGTACTTTTAGAGTTCATGGTGATGTATTAGAAGTAATTCCTATAAATCAGCATGGTAAAGGAATAAGAATAGAATTTTTTGGTGATGAAATAGATAGAATATGTGAATTTGATGTTGTTACAGGTGCTGTATTATCTAATAAAGAAACAATTAGTATATTCCCAGCAAGTCATTTTGTTACTTCTGAAGAAAAGTTAGAAAAAGCATTGATAAATATAGAAAAGGAATTAGAAGAACAATTAGCTAAATTTAAAAGAGAGAATAAATTATTAGAATATCAACGTTTAGAAGAAAGAACAAAATATGATTTAGAAATGCTTAAAGAAACTGGTTTTTGTAGAGGTGTAGAAAATTATTCTAGGCAGTTATCTCTTAGAGAACCCGGAGAAACACCTTCTACATTAATAGATTTCTTTGGTGATGATTTTCTAATGGTAATTGATGAATCACACGTAACTGTTCCTCAAGTAAGGGGAATGTATAATGGAGATAGAGCCCGCAAAGAAGTATTAGTTGATTATGGATTTAGATTGCCAAGTGCTCTTGATAATAGACCATTACATTTTTCAGAGTTTGAAAATAAGATGATGCAAACTGTTTTTATTTCGGCTACACCTGGTGATTATGAACTTGAAAAAACTAATAATAAAGTAGTAGAACAAATAATTAGACCTACTGGATTACTTGATCCATTAATAACTATAGAATCTACAAAAAATCAAATAGATAATTTAATAGATAATATTCATGAATGTATTGAGAAGAATTCAAGAGTATTAGTAACAACACTTACTATTAGAATGGCAGAGGAATTAACTAATTATTTAAAAAAACTAGATATAAAAGTTGCATATCTTCATTCTGAAGTTAAAACTTTAGAACGTTTAGAAATAATTAGGGATTTACGAAAAGGAAAATATGATGTTTTAGTAGGTATTAATTTACTTAGAGAGGGATTAGATATTCCAGAGGTAGAATTAGTTGCTATTATGGATGCTGATAAACAAGGATTTTTACGTAGCGAAAGAAGTTTAATTCAAACAATAGGTAGAGCAGCTAGAAATGCTAATGGTAGAGTTATTATGTATGCTGATGAAATAAGTCAATCTATGTCTGTAGCAATTAAAGAAACTAATCGTAGAAGAAGCATACAAGAAGAATATAATAAAGAACATAATATTACTCCAACAACAATTATAAAAGATATAAGAGAAGTAATTAGTAATAATAAGAAATTAGATACTAAAAAGAAACAAAAAATGACAAAACAAGATAAGTTAGATTTAATAAATCAAATAGAATCAGAAATGCATGAGGCTGCTAAAAATCTTGATTTTGAAAGAGCTATGGAACTTAGAGATGTTTTATTTGAATTAAAAAGTGAGTAATAGATTTTTTCTTTTGTAAATGATGTAATCATATAAGAGGAAGAATGATAATATGTCAAAAGAAATTAAAGGTAGAACATGGTCAACTAAAGCGATTACTTATAATGATACTAGGTATAATAAAGAATTAAAATATATAGTAAGTGGAAAATATGATGTTGAAATTTTTAATCAAAAATTAATTGAAGAATTTTAAAAAAAATGATAATTGTAGTGTGTTTAAAGAAATTGAAGATAATATATTTAACTATTTTAAAAATAATTATAATAATGTAAAATTGACTGAATTACAAACTAAAATTATTGATATTTCAAGAGAACTTAGTGAAAAATATTCTACAAATGATTATAAAATTGAATTTGTTGTTACTGATATAAAATGGGATGAAGAATCAAAACTTTTTATACATGAATATAATGCAAAAGCAATAGAAAAAAAATAAATCAAACAAAACAAGTACAACAAATTCCAATAGTAAAAATACAACATCAAATTCAAATAGTTCATCTAATAGTACTTCTAATTCAATAACTACTACAACAACTACATCACAAGTACAACAAAGTTCATCAGATAGTAATAATAAAGGTAAAAATAATAATAATTCTAATAATACATTTATAATATGTGGTATTGTATTAGTAATAATAGTATTAGTAGCAATTTTAATTAATAAAGGTAGAAAGAAACAATTGTAAGAGTAGATTTATGTCTACTTTTTTTATTTGAATAAACTATTGAATAGTGCTATAATTATCCCAGGTGCAATTTTATGAAAAAGAAAGAATTAAAAGAAAATAAAAAATGGAATAAGAGAGAAACAGTTAGTAAGTCTTTAGATATTTTTATTCATTTAATAGGTTATACTTTAGTATTAATAGCTGTATCTTTTATTTTTAAAGATATTGTATATATTTCAAATTATTTATTTGGCTTTTTAGCTGTGTTAATTATTTTTATATTAAATAGAACTGTTAAACCAGTACTTACATGGTTAACTATTCCATTAACTGCTATGACATTAGGTTTATTTTATCCATTAATAAATGCTTTTATTTTAAAATTATCTGATTGGATATTATTTAATCATTTTGAAATTAATGGAATATGGTGGTTGATAATCGTATCAATTGTAATATCTATAATGAATGCTATAATGGATAATTTTATAATTGATGGAATAATAAAAGGAGGTAAGAAGAAATGAATCCAGTAATGTTTAGTATTGGTTCTTTTTCTATATATTGGTATTCCTTTTTTATTTTGCTAGCTTTTTCATTAGGATTTATATTAGCAAATAAGGAAATTAAAAGGCATAAAGATATTCCTAATAATTTTTTATATGATTATTTTTTTTATTTGATACCTGTTGTTATATTAGGTGCTAGATTATATTATGTTTTATTTGAATTTAATTATTATAAAAATGATTTGTTAGAAATATTTAAAGTTTGGAATGGAGGTCTTGCTATACATGGTGGTGTAATAGCAGGAATTATTTATACGTGTATTTATACTAAGAAACATAAAGTAAATACATATAGATTTATTGATATAGCAGCACCTTCGTTAGTATTAGGTCAAGCAATTGGTAGATGGGGTAACTTTTTTAATCAAGAAGCATATGGTCCTGTAGTTAGTTTATCTTTTTTAAAAAGTATTCATATACCTAAATTTATAATAGATGGTATGTATATTGATGGAGTATATCATCATCCTACTTTTTTATATGAATCATTAACTTGTTTGATATGTTTTATGATTTTGATAATTTTAAGAAAATATTATAAGAATTTAAAATTAGGTTTATTATGTGGTATATATTTTACTATATATGGTGTAGAACGTTTTTTAGTAGAAAGTTTAAGACAAGATAGTTTAATGTTAGGAAGTATTAAGGTAGCACAATTAGTATCAATTATTATGGTTATAGTAGGTATTGCATTTATTTGTCTATCTTTTATAAAGAAAGTACCATATATTGAAATTGAGAATAAAAAACCTAAGAAAGGAAAGAGGAATAAACATGAATAAAAAAGTTGTAGTATTAGGAGGAGGGACTGGTTCTTCTACTTTAATAAGAGGACTTAAACAATTTCCTGTAGATCTATCTGCAATAATATCTGTTTGCGATGATGGAAAGAGTACAGGTATATTAAGAGAGGAATTTAATATTCCAGCTGTTGGAGATATAAGAAGAGTATTAGTTGCTCTTTCTGAAACAGAACCATTAGTAATGGAATTATTTAATTATAGATTTAATACAACAAGTGACTTAGATGGACATACAGTTGGAAATTTATTATTAACAGCTATGGCAGAAATAACTGGAAATTTATCAGATGGAATTGAGGCATTGAGTAAAGTATTAAACTTAAAGGGAAAAGTTATACCTTTAACTGAAGATAATGTAGTATTAATGGGTGAAATGACTGATGGTTCAATTGTAGAAGGTGAACATAATATTACTATGGCAAAGAAAAAAATTAAAAAGGTATATTACAAAGAAGATGCTACACCAACTAAAGAAGCAATAAATGCTATTAAAGATGCAGATTTAGTAATACTTAGTATGGGAAGCTTATTTACAAGTATTATTCCTAATTTAATTTGTGATGATATTATTAAGGCTTTAGATGAAAGTGATGCTAAAATTATGTATGCAAGTAATATGATGACTCAGCCTGGAGAAACTGATAATTTTACCGTTTCAGATCATGTTAAATTATTAAATGAGTATTTAGGTAAACATAAAATTGATGTAGTAATGGCTAATTCAGGTGTAATTAATAAAAAATTAGCAGAGAAATATACTACTTTAGAGCAAAAAGATCCTGTTAAATTTGATGTAGAAGAGTTAGAAAAATTAAATTGTGAAATAATTGATGACAATTTCTTTACTGTTACAAATGATTTAATTAGACATGATGTAATAAAACTTGGCCTTAGAATTTTCTCTTACTTATTAGGAGTTTAATATGTCTTTTACAAGTGATGTAAAAAATGAAGTAAGTAAACTTAAACATGAAAGAACTGAAGCTATAGCAGAATTATCTGTAATATTAAAAAATAGTGCTTCAATAACTGATTCTATAAAGATTACTACAGAAAATCCTAGTGTAGCACGTTATGTTTTTTCATCAATAAAGGAATTATATGATATTTCTCCAAAAATAAGTGTAAGAAATGGATACAATTATACAAAAAATTATATATATGTATTACAAATTACGAAGAAAGTAAAAGATATAATAAAGGATTTATGTTTAGATAATAATATACCTAAAAGTTATATAATAGATGATGATTTAAGTAAAAGAGCATATTTAAGAGGATTATTTATTTCTTGTGGAAGTATAAATGATCCTAAGAAATCTAGATATCATTTAGAATTTTTTGTTAATAATGAGGAATATGCTTTTTTTATTAGAGATTTATTAAATGAATATTATTTAAATAGTAAAGTTTTAAAAAGAGAAACTAAGTATATGATATATGTAAAAGAAGCAGAAAAAATAGGAGATTTTTTAAGAATGATGAACGCTATAAATTCTTTATTTTATTTTGAAGATATAAGAATTTATAGAGATCATAAAAATATGACAAATAGGCTTAATAATTGTGAACAGGCAAACGTAGATAAGATAATTGCTACTGCATCTAATCAAGTAAATGATATAAAAATAATAGAAGAATCTGGTGGATTAGATTTACTTAGTGATAAGGAGCAAGTAGCAGCGACTTATAGATTAAAATATCCTGAAGCTTCATTAATAGAGCTAAGTGAAATAATAAGTTTTGAAACGGATACTAAAATTACTAAATCAGGTTTATATCATAGATTTAATAAGATAAAGGAATTAGCACAAAGAATAAAAGATAAGAATAATTAGTATTTTGATTTATTAATTATTTTATTATATAATACCAACCCAGGTGGTTTTGTGAAAAATTTGTTGAAAGAATATTTTTTTAGTGATGATGAAATAAATGATTACTTATCTACATATAGTTTTGATAGAGCAAAAAATAGTACTTTAAAAAATAATTTTATTTCTTGTTTTAATTATTTAATTAAATTGAAATATACTAAATTAGAAACTTTTGATATTATAAAAAAATGTCCAAAGATTACTTCATATTCAGAAGTAACATTAGATAAAAAAATAAATAATATAAAAAAATTAGGTTATTCTAATTCACAAGTATTACTTATTATAAAAAGTTTTCCAACTATATTAACTTATAGCGAGGATACAATTAATAAAAAAATAGATGATATAACATTTATTTTAAGCGGTAGAAAAAAAGTGTTAAATACATATTTAAAAAAGCCTAATTTATTTAGTCATTCTATTTATACAATTGAAACAAATATATTAGATTTATTAAATTTAGGATATGAAGAGGATGAACTACAAAAGATGTGCTTTCAGGAACCTACTCTTTTATATTATGTTATTGATACAATAAATAATAAAATTGATAATATTATGAAATTAGGTTTTACTTATGAAGATATTATGAAAATGTCTAAAGTAGCACCAGAAATATTTACATATGATAGTAATTCATTGAATGATAAGTATGATAATCTATTGATAAATGGATATACTAAATCTCAAGCAAGAAAATTATGTGTATTTAGCCCTTTGATTTTTAATAGAAAGTGTTCACTTATTACTTCTAAAATGAATGATATAATGAATATTGGATATACAAGAGAACAAGTAATTAAGATGTCTTTAGGATATAAATCATTATATAATTTTGAATCTTCTAGATATATTGATTACTTTAATAAGTTTAAAGAATTAGGATATACAGATGATGAAGTAATAAAAATGACTACAGATTTACCAACTATTTATGGTTATAAATTTGATAAAACAAGAGATAAAATAGAGTATTTAAGAGAAATTGGATTAGATTTTATTGTATTAGAACAAACTAAACGATTAATGATAAGTCTTGATTTATTATATGCACGATATGAGTTTTATACAAAAGAATTAGGTATAGATATTAATAGTAATTATTATTCGATATTATTTCAAGGAAATAAACAATTTGAAAAAAATTATAAAATTAGTAAACAAGAATTAATTAAAAAATATCCTAGATAATTGGAGGTGACTTATGGCATTAGTATGTAAAAATGATACATCAACTACATATACATCACCAGATGGTTCTATATTTATAGATTTTGATGCTGTTGATAATGAAAAAAATGATAGTGAGGAAGAAGAAAGTGAATAATTTCACTTTTTTTGTGTAAATAATATAGTCTAGTAATAAATATTTATTTAGATTTAATTATTTTTATTGTATAATATAGTAAGATTGGAGTAAATATGGAAAAAAAAATATTTGAAAAAATTAATGATATAGTTTCTAACTATAAGAAAATAATATTAATGGGACATACATATCCGGATTTAGATTCTTTAGGCTCATGCTTAGGTATGAGTGTTATATTGGATTCTATGAATATTAATAGTTATATATTTTTAGATACAAATAATAGTAATTATGATAGTACTATTATTCAATCTTTACCATTAGTGTCGAATTTTAATTATATTAATAAAAGTAATTATAAAGAAGTGATTGATGATAATACTTTGTTAATTATATTAGATACTCATTTAAAAGAAAGATTAGAATATCCTAATATATTAGATGATATAAAAGATGTAGTTGTTATTGATCATCATATGAAAAGACCAGAATATATAAGAGATACTGAATTATTTTATATAGATTCTTCACTATCTAGTGTAGCAGAATTTATATCATTTTATAGTCAATATTTATCAATAGAATTACCACCAATTGTTTCAACTATACTTCTTACAGCAATTGAAATAGATACTAATGGATTTAATATAAAAATAACAGAAAAATCTTTTGAAGCAGCAGCTCATCTTGTTAGTAGTGGGGCTGATAGTATACTTAAACTTAATTTATTGAAAGAAAAGAAAAGAGAATTCTTAAGAAAAGCTGATTTTATAAAGAGTAGTTATATATATAAAAAGAAATATGCTTTATGTTTATTACCTATAAGTAATTGTGCACAATCAGAATTAGCGGAAGTATCAGATTCTTTACTTGGTTTCGAGGGAGTAGAAGCTAGTTTTACAATAGGACAATTAAATAAAAATACTGTAGGTATAAGTGCTAGAAGTTTAGGAAATGTAGATGTATGTCATTATATGGAATTATTTGGTGGAGGTGGACATCTTAATATTGCTGCTTGCCAAGTATCTAATACTACTATGAAAGCATTAGAAAAAGAGTTAAAAACATATTTAAATTAATTAATAATTATATACCTTTTATAGGAAATGATATGAAATATTTTGATGATATAATAGATAATAAGGATGCATTTTAGCATCTTTTAATTTTTATAAGAAAATATTTAAATTTTATAGTATAATATTGTATGAGTGAAAGGAAGTGTTATTGTGAAAATAATATTACTTAAGGATGTTAAGAAACATGGTAAAAAAGGAGATATCATTGAGGTAGCTGATGGATATGGTAATTTTTTAATAAAAAATAAAGATGCTGTTTTAGCTACAAGTGGTGGTGTAGATAGATTAAATAAAGAAAATGCTCAAAAGAAAAAAGATGAAGAAAATTTAATTAAAGAATGTAATAAGCTAAAAACAAAATTAGAAAAAGAAAATTTTGTTTTTAAAGTAAAAACAGGAGCACAAGATAAAGTATTTGGTAGTGTTAGTGCTAAACAAATAGAAACTGAATTAAAAAATAAAAAATATGATATAGATAAAAAACAAATAAAGATTAATAATGCATTATCTACATTAGGATTTCATAATGTAGATATAGAATTACATAAAAAGGTAGTAGCAACTATTAAAGTTCAATTAGTAAAGTAGAGGTGGTTATATGCCAGAAAAAACAGTGCCACATAATATAGATGCTGAACAATCTGTATTAGGTTCAATGTTTTTAACAAAGAAAGCTCTTCAAAAATCATTAGAGGGATTAATAAGTGAAGATTTTTATTTAGATTCACATCAGAAAATATTTGAAGCAATTAAGACTGTTAGTGATGAAGGTAAAGCTGTTGATCATACAACTGTAATTGAAGAGTTAACAAAACGTAATTGGTTACAACAGGTAGGTGGAATAGAATATATTGTTGAAATGATCAATTCGGTTCCAACTACTGCTAATATAGATGATTATATAAATATTGTTTCAGAAAAATCATTACTTAGAAAATTAATAGATGAAGCAACTAGTATTGTTAAAGAGAGTTACAATGTAAAAGATATTGGAGATTTTTTATTTACTGCTCAAAAGAAGATTGCAGATGTATCTCAAGGTTTGAAAACTGCTGAGTTTAAAGCTATACAAGATGTATTAGTTAAAACTCAATCTGATCTTGAAAAATTAGCTACAAAAAAAGGAGATATAACAGGTATTCCTACAGGATTTTATGATTTTGATAAAATAACTAGTGGTTTTCATCCAAATCAATTACTTATTATTGCAGCTAGACCTGGTATGGGAAAAACTGCTTTTGCACTAAATATGGCAACTAATATAGCAATACAATCTAAAAAAAGTGTAGCAATATTTAATATGGAAATGGGTGCTGAACAATTAGCAACACGTATGTTATCTAGTGTAGGACAAGTAGAAGGTAGTAAACTTAAAACAGGTAATTTAGAAAATAGTGATTGGAAAAAAATAAATGAAGCTGTTAGTAGATTATCTAATACTAGATTATTTATAGATGATAATGCTGGTCAAACAGTTGCCGATATAAGAGCGAAGTGTAGAAGATTAAAGAATTCTCCACAAGGGTTAGATATAGTTATAATAGATTATTTAACACTTATTCAAAGTGCTGGTAAGGGTAATACTTATGGACAAAATAGGCAACAAGAGGTATCAGATATATCTAGAGCACTTAAAACTATGGCTATGGAATTAGAAATACCTGTAATAGCACTTTCTCAATTATCTCGTGGTATTGAGCAGAGAAAAGATAAACCAGTACTTAGTGATTTAAGGGAATCAGGTGCTATAGAGCAAGATGCTGATATGGTAGCTTTTATTCATTGTACAGAAGAAGAAAAGACTAAAGAAGATAGATTAACAGAATTAGTAATTAGAAAACATCGTAATGGACCATTAAAGGATATTCCATTAATATTTCAAACTTCTATCAGTAAATTTGTTAGTGTTGTTAACAATGAAATAGAGGAAATATAGGTGAAATATGAAAAAGTATAGTGTTTACTTAATAATGGGGGTATTGAGTGTTGGAATATTTTTTCTACAATTTAATTATGGAAAGAAATATATGCCATCAACATATTATCAAGTATACTTAGATAATGAAGTAATTGGTACTATAGAATCATCTGATGAATTAAAAAAATATATTAGTGAAAATGGAGAATTAATAAAAAAACAAGTTAATGAATATAGTACAGGTGTTGATAGAATATCTTCAGTAGAAGAAACAATGAAAAAAGTTATTACACGAGATAATGATTTTTATGATAAATATATAAAAATGATTAGTATTAAAAATAATTATTTGGTATTAAATCAAATAGTTGATGATAAAGGAGTAATAAAGGATATAGAAAAATATAATAAGTTATCTAGTAATATAATTAATAATTTTAAATTAGAAGATAATAAAATAATAGATTATGATATATATGTATCTAATAGTGATAAAAATATTAAAATATTACAAAATCAAATTACTGAATATATATATAGTAATAGACATAATTTAAATTTAACTAGTAGTGAAATTAGTAATATGGAAGATTATATATCTAATAAATTAAATGATGTTGATTATTCTAAATATATATATATGAAGAACTATGTAGAAGAAAATAAAATATATTTATCTGCAAGTAATGTATATGAACCTCTTGGAATATATATAAAGAAAATAAATACATATGATAAGAAAATAGATACTGTAGAGGATGTATATAATTCAATTATTGAGAAAAAGCCTTGTACTATTGATGGATATCAATTTAAAATAAAAAAAGAAAAAAGTATTGTACTTAATAATAGTTTATTATTGGGTGCTAATGCTACAAGTGATTATAAGGATATAAGTTCTCGTACAACTGAAGATATTATAGTATATGTTACAGATCCAAAAGTGTTTGAAGAGGCAATTAATGAATTAACAGCAATATTTGTTGGTAAAGATAATTATAATGATTATAAAAATAATACACAAAAAGAAATAAAAGATACTGGTGTAAAAATTGATAATGTATATTTAAAAGAAAATATTACTATGAAGGAAAAAAATATATCTGTAAAAGAAAAAATATATAATGATTCATCAGATTTAGCTAGTTATTTATTATATGGGGATAATATAAAAACGAATATTGTATACGCATCAAGTGAAGATAACATAATTAATTTATCATATAAAAATGGAATAACAATAGAAGAATTTTTCTTATCAAATCCTAAATTTACAAATGTTAATAATATTTTTTATGATAATCAACCAATTAATATAAAGAAGTTAAATCCCAAATTAAACTTAGTTGTTGAGGAAACACAAATAGAAGATAAGTCAATTGATTATAAAGTAATTGAAAAATATGATGATAGTATGATTAAAGGTGATGAAAAAGTAGAACAAGAGGGCTCTAAAGGTTTAATGAGAGTTAATCAGAGTATACAAAAAGTAAATGGTTCTATTTCTTATGTTAATTTAATTAGTAAAGAGACAATAAAAAGTGCTAAAGATAAAGTAGTATTAGTTGGTACAAAAGAAATACCTAATGTAGGTAGTACAACAAGTTGGGGATGGCCAACTAATAGTGGTTATACACTTACTTCATACTTTGGTTGGAGAGCATATCCATTTAATCCAGGTTCTAGAGAATTTCATGCTGGTCTAGATATTGCTGGATTAGGATATGGTTCGCCAGTATATGCATCTAATAATGGTACTATAGAAGTAATGCAAAGTGATAGATGGAATTATGGTACACATATAATAATAAATCATAATAATGGTTATTGGACTACATATGGTCATATGAGTGGATTTGCAAGTGGATTAAAAATAGGATCAACAGTATCAAGAGGTCAATTGATAGGATATATTGGAGCAACAGGTGCGGCAACAGGACCACACTTACATTTTGAAATTAGAGTAGGAGAGAATAGATATGCTAATGTAGTTGACCCATTACCATATCTTAAGAAATAATGAAAGTAACAGTATTAGCGAGTGGCAGTAAAGGAAATTGTACTTTAGTTCAAACTAAAAGTCATAATGTTTTAATTGATATAGGTACTTCTTCTTTACATATAGAAAAAAAATTAAGATTATTAGAAGTAGATCCTAAAAGTATAGATAGTATATTTGTAACACATGCTCATAAGGATCATACAGCAGGTATTAATGTATTTTATAAGAAGTATCATCCAAATATTTATTTAACAAAAAATATTTTAGAAGAGGCAAATTTATCTATTGATAATTATGTAGACTTGAAAGATACAATTATATTAGACGATCTCAAAGTAATTGTTGTACCTACTTCTCATGATGCAAAAGATTCTAGAGGTTATATTTTAGAATCTGAGGGTAAATCTATGTTATATATGACTGATACAGGATATATTAATGAGAAGTATGACAATATATTAAAAAATAGAAATATATATGTAATGGAAAGTAATCATGATGTTGAGATGTTAATGAATAATGAAAGATATCCTCACTATTTAAAAATGCGTATATTTGGAGATGAAGGACATTTATCTAATAAAGATTCATCAAGATATTTATCTAAGTTTATTGGAGATAAAACTGAAAAAATATTTTTAGCACATTTAAGTGAGCAAAATAATACTCCAGAACTTGCATTAAATCAATTAAGAGAAACATTTGATAATAAAGGTATTAGTTTTAGTAATATTAGTGTTGCAACTCAAGAAGAAATGACAGAAAGTGTGACAGTATGATAAAAATATTATGTGTTGGAAAAATAAAAGAAAGATTTTTTAGAGATGCAATTGAAGAATATTTAAAAAGATTACAAAAATATACTAAGATTGAAATAATAGAGTGTAAGGATTATTCTGATCTACCAATAAATGATATATTAGAAAAAGAAAAAATAGAATTAGAAAAACATATTAATATAAAAGATTATATAGTAACATTAGAGATTGAAGGAGAACAATTATCATCATTAGATTTTTCTAAGAAGATGGATAATATTCTGATGAATAATTCTAATATTACTTTTATAATTGGTGGTTCATATGGAATACATAATTCTATAAAAGAAAGAAGTAATTATAAATTATCTTTTTCAAAAATGACTTTTCCTCATCAATTATTTAGAATTATTTTATTAGAGCAAATATATAGAAGTTTTAAAATAAGCAATAATGAGTCTTATCATAAATAGTAATTGAAAAAAAACATACTTATGGTATAATTATTATGATAGAGGTGTGATGTTATGAAAATATGTAGTATGTGTCAAAATCAAGTATCAGATAATCATAATACTTGTCCACATTGTGGTGGACCAAATTTACAATATATACCGGAACAGCATATAAATGCTACACCATTTTCTTATCAAAATCCTGAATATGGAAATCAGTCAGTTGACCAAGAAAATCTATATTATCAACCAATAATAAATAAAAAGAAAAGTGTTAAAGATATTGTTGGAGCAGTTTTTTGTAGTATAGGTTTATATTATTGTCTTAATATTATATTTATAATACTTAATGGCTTTCAAAAATTTTATGATGAAATACTTAAAGAGCCAAAAATTTCTGAGCATGCTTCTGAGTATGCTGGTAATGCAACATTTTGGGCCTTTACAGTTACACTTGTACCAATAATATGTGGATTAGTAGCGTTTTTTATAGGGTTAAGTGGAAGAAAGAAAGGTAAAACAGGTATTAATACTTATAACTTTATAGGTAGTATAGTTAATTTTACTGTTTCTTTAGTAGCAATTATATATATATATAATTTCTTTAAATAGAATGTATAGAAAAAAAGAATGTTTAACATTATATTATAGGAGATGATATAATGAAGAACATTCTTTTTATTGTTGGCGCATTGATTTTATTAGTTTTAATATCAAATTATATTACGACAGAAGATATAATACCTGAAGATGCTATAAGAATAAGAGTAATAGCTAATTCAAATTCGGATGAAGATCAAAAATTAAAAAAAGAAATTAAAAATGAATTAGAAGTTTTTTTATATAATAATTTGAAAGATGTAGATAATGTAGAAAATGCTGATATAATAATTAAGAAGGAATTACCAAATGTAAAGAAATTGATAGGTAAATATACAGATAATTATAAAGTTAATTATGGATTAAATTACTTTCCGGAAAAGGAATATAAGGGAATTAAATATAAAGATGGAGAGTACAAATCTTTAGTTGTCACATTAGGAAATGGATTAGGTGATAATTGGTGGTGTGTATTATTTCCTCCTTTATGTTTATTAGAAGCAAAAGAAAGTACTGATGTTGAATATCATTCATATGTTGTTGATCTTATTAATAAGTATAAATAATGTGTATACTATATGTCTATAATAAGGTGTTTTCTTTTACTTTTATTGACTTTTTGTTGTATTAATAATATTATTGTGTTAGGTGAATAAGTGTATGTTAGTAAATATGATTGATATGTTAAACTCTGCAAAAGAAAATAATTATGCAGTAGCACAATTTAATATTAATAATTTAGAATGGACTAGATTCATATTAGAAGAAAATAATAGATTAAATGTACCTGTAATACTAGGTGTAAGTGAAGGTGCTGCAAAATATATGTGTGGATACAAAACTATTGTAAATATGGTTAAAAATTTGATACAATATTTAGGCGTGTCTATTCCTGTTGCATTACATTTAGATCATGGTAGTAGTTTTGAAGTATGTAAGGAAGCTATAGATGCAGGTTTTACTTCAGTTATGATAGATGCTTCAAAATATGAAATAGATAAAAATATTGATATTACTAAAAAAGTAGTAGAATATGCAAAAAAATATAATGTATCTGTAGAAGCTGAAGTAGGCCATGTAGGAAGTAATAATAACGGAAGTATAGAAGATATAATTTATGCAGATGTTAATGAGTGTGCTCAATTTTGTAAAGAAACAAAAGTTGATTTTTTAGCACCTGCTTTAGGAAGTGTTCATGGTCCATATATAGGTGTACCTAAATTGAATTTTGAAAGAATGAAAGAGATAAATTCTATTTGTAATATTCCATTAGTATTACACGGTGGAAGTGGTATTACTGATGAATTAATAAAAAAAGCTATTAAATGTGGAATATGCAAAATAAATATTAATACAGAATTACAACAAGCATGGGCAGCAGGAGTTAGAGATAATATTAATAAAAATGTAGATATATATGATCCAAGAAAGATTATTAAATTTGGAGAAAGTAATATAAAAAAGGTAATTGAAGAAAAAATTACTTTATTTGAAACAAAGTTATAATTAATAATGTTTTAATAAAATATATTATTAATGGAGGTAGTTATGAAGAAAATAAAAATAATAGGTGGAAAAACTTTAACAGGTACAATAAATATAAGTGGTGCTAAAAATAGTGCAGTAGCACTTATTCCAGCAGCTATTTTGTCTGATGAATATGTTGAAATTGATAATATACCTAATATTTCGGATATAGATGCACTTGAAGAAATTTTAGTTTATTTAAATGCTAATATAAAAAGAGAAGAAAGAAAGGTTACTATCGATTCTTCTAAAATAGTTAATAAAGAAATACCTGAAGCAATATCAAAAAAATTAAGAGCATCATATTATTTTATGTCTTCATTGTTAGGAAAGTATAAATATGTTGAAATGTATTTTCCAGGTGGATGCTCAATAGGTGCAAGACCAATAGATCAAACTTTAAAAGGATATAGAGCATTAGGTGCTACTGTTATTGAAGAAGGAAATAAATTTACGATAAAAGCAGATGAATTAATAGGTAATAAAGTATATTTAGATATGCCTAGTGTAGGTGCTACAGTAAATATTATTTTAACTGCTGTAAAAGCTAAAGGAGAAACTATTATAGAAAATGCTGCTAAAGAACCAGAAATTGTAAATGTAGCTACTTTTTTAAATAATATGGGTGCTAAAATAACTGGTGCAGGAACTAGTACAATTCATATAACTGGTGTTGATTATTTAGGAAAATGTTATACTGAAGTAATACCAGATAGAATTGAAGCAGGTACTTATGTTATTGCAGGTGCCTTAGTAGGAAAAGATTTAATTATTGATAATATAATACCAGAACATATTGATTCTCTTTTGAAGAAATTAGAAGAGATGGGTTCAGATTTGGTAGTAGGAGATAATTATGTAAAAATATCTAAATTAGATAATGGAAAGCCAGTTAATGTTAAAACACTTGGGTATCCAGGATTTCCAACTGATTTACAACAACCATTAACTACATTACTTACTCAATTAAATGGAAAATCTATATTAGAAGAGACTATATATGAAAATAGATTTCAAAATGTACAATATTTAGTTGATATGGGTGCTAATATAGAAATTAATAATAGAAAAATATATATAGAAGGTCCTACAAAATTAGTTGCTAAAGAAGTAGTAGCTACAGATTTAAGGGCAGGTGCTTGTTTAGTTTTAGCAGGATTAGCAGCTGAGGGACAAACTATAATAGATAATGTTGAACATGTACTTAGAGGTTATGAAAATATTATTGGAAAATTATCAAATGTAGGTGCTGAAATAGAAATAGAAGAATATAATTAAGTAGCTAGTGCTACTTTTTTTGAGGTGTAAATGAGAAAAATATTATTTATTATTATAATAATTATTTCAGTTATTACTATTTATATTTTTAAAAATAAAAAAAATAATATTGAGTTTTATATTGGAAATAATGAACATAATAAGTATGTATATAAATATATAGATACTAAAATAGAAGATATAATAGATGATATTAATGATAACATATTAATAAATGATCGATATATTCAAAATATATTAATAAAATCAAATACTATATATTTTGATTTAAATAATTTAGTATTAAACAAAAATAGTTTTAATCAGATTGAAATATTATTAAGTAAAATAAGATTATATTCTAAAGAAAAGATAATTATAATACTTAGAAAGGAAAATGGTATTATTGATAATAAAATAAATAATTGGATTTTAAAAATAAAAGATAAGTATGATATAATTATAAAGAGGTGATTAAATTGGTTGAAAATAATAATATATTTCCTAAGATATTTATATGGTTATGTATTGGTTTATTAGTTACATTTGGTGTAGGTTATTTAATACAAGATAACGAACCATTATTAAATAGGATATTTAGTGGTGCTAATTATTTTATAATATGGATAGTAGAAATAATTATTGCTATAGTTTTATCTAGAAGAATACATAAGATGAATTATATAACCGCCATAATATTATACTTAATATTTGCTGGATTAACAGGTTTAACATTTTCAACAATATTTATATTATATAAACTTACTTCTATAATGTATGTATTTGGTATATCATCTGCTGTATTCTTAGTATTTGGAATATTAGGTTATACAACTAAAATTGATTTAAGCAAATTAAGTACATTTTTAATGATAGCTATACTAGGAGTAATACTATTAAGTGTTGTAAGTATATTTGTTGAATCAGTAGCACTTAATTTAGGCTTAACAATAGCTAGTTTATTAATATTTGTTGTGTATGTAGCATATGATATTCAAATGATAAAAAAACGTATGTATTATATGGAAAATAAAGATTCTTTAGCAGTATATGGTGCATTCCAATTATATTTAGACTTTATTAATATTTTTATGGATTTAATGTCATTATTTGGTGATAGAAAATAATTATAAATCTTACAATATTTATTGTAAGATTTTTTTTATGATATAATTATTATAGAAGGTGTATATATGGATGATGATAATTTATTAATAACTGGATTTTATAATAGAAAAAGTGGCTTAGGTAGTTCATGGAACTATGATTTAATACCATTAATTACCAATTTTTCATTTTATAAATTCATTAGTGATGCTAAAAGTGATGAATTTGGAGGTTTTATTGTTATAACTGATAAACAATATATAATTGGTTATAATGCAGGTTTTGGATATGGTACACATGCCAGTTCATTTGCAAGAGTAATGAAAGATATTAATGGTGGAGGAAGAATAAATAGTGCAAAAGAATTAATGAATTTAACAGATGAATGTTGTAAAAAATTTATAGTAGCACGTATAGTATTTGAAAATAACCAAGGCTATATACATTTTGAATTGCCAAATGATATAAGTATAGATATGTTTAATTCATTTAAGAGATTTTATGAAGATTATAATAGTGAAATATCATCTGTATCAAATAAATATAAGTTTGAAGTATCTTATTATGATACATTAAAAAAAGATTCTACTATTTCATATAATTTAGATTCTATTTTTGAATACATTAAAAATAAAGATAAAATAGATAATAATGTAAGTAATGAATTAATAATTGGTGTATCAACTAAAAATAATAATATGAAGATGTAATTATAAAATATAGTAAAACATATTTATTTATGATATACTTAATATTGAGGTAATAATATGATGTTAGAAGAAAAATTAGTAAAAAGTAATGAACAAATAGATACTCTTTTAAATGAGGATGTAGAAGTTAAAATTGTATGTATAATTGATAATAAAATTTTATTACATAATGGGAATATGCTTCTTCCAAAATTTACAATAAAAAAAGGTATGTTATCGGATGAAGAAATAATAAACAATGTAAACGAATTATTAAATATTACAATTAATAAAATTGATATTATACCATTTAATAAATATAAGAATTATAATGAAAGATTTTTTTCAATAATAGTTAATGAAAATGACTTATTAAATATTAACAATTTATATTCATTTAATAGTATTAATGAAATGAATAATATTTATGAAAGAAAAGTAATAAGTGAGTGATATTATGAATTTAAGTTATGGTGTTATAAAAGAAGCAATTGATTATATTTCAACGAAAGAAATGGATGAAGAGTCTAAAAAGAAGGCAATAGAAATATTAAATAATGAAAATATTAAAGAAAGAGATGAATTAATATTATTAAATATAACTTTTTTTCTTAGAACACCTTTATTAAAGGAATTATATAATAATAAGGAGATAATAATTAATTCGTTTGAAAAATATAATGATGAAGACTATGGCTTTTATCCCTTTTTTAATTATGTATCAAAAATTATGCCACAATTGAATTTTTTTAATCAAGAATTTATTATAGAATATTTAAACAAAAACATAGAATTAATTCCTGTATTTGTTGATTATCTTTCTGAACCAAATAAAAGTATACTTTTAAAAAAGTATTTGTTAAAAAATGATAAAACTGATTTTAATAGAATTGCTAAATTATCTAATGAGGAATTAGATAATTTTATAAATGATTTAGATAGTGATACCTTAAGTAAATTATATGATAAGTATTTTAATGGGTGGTCATATATTTCAAATTCTTATTTTGAAGGAAAAATGTGGAAGATTTTTAAAGATAAAATAAAAAAAGAATCATTAGATAAGAAATTAAAATATCTTGAAAGAGCAAAAGATTCTGATTTAAAGAAAGAAATTTTTAATGAATTAAATATTATTGATAATTTAGAGTCTTTTATAAAATATTTTGAATTTAGTAAAAATGTAAATATTTTTGATTATATAAGTGAAGATATAATATTTGAACGATGTAAAAAGATGATTTTAGTTGATGATTATCAAAAATATCTAAAATTATTATCTACAAAAAATCAACTATTAATTGTTAAAGAATTGATAGAAAAAAAGATTCCATATTATAAGTATTTTTTCTCATTAAATTTAGAAACACTTGACAATTTATATGATTCAAATAAAACTATATTTACAACAAATACAATATATGAATTATATAAGAAAATTGGAGATAAAAAATATTTATATGATTTAAAATCAAAAATATTAGCATTTGATACTATTATATTTGATCCCACATATAAAAATGTACTATGTGATAATGATTTTGTTCAAACTTTATCAGAAGAAGAGAAAAACATAATAAGTAATAAAATGATTTGTGATGATTGTATTGCATATTCTGATACCAATAATAATTATTACTTTTACAATATATATAAAGAAAAATTTATTTCATCATTATTAAATGAACCAAAAAAACAAGTATCTATTTATTTTAAAGCATTTAATTTTATTAATGGCTTTGACAATGAACAAAGAAAAATAGTATTAGAACATATGTCAATTAATAGGTGTATTGAATATGCGTTAGATAATGAGGATAATTTAAATTATCTTTTGGGTATACTAAAAGGAAATCCTAAATTTTTAAAAAATAATTCCTATAATTTTGATATTTTAGGATATGTGAGCGAAGATAAAATTTCAACAATAGAACAATTAATCAATTATTTAGATAAAGAACAATATAAATTAGTGTATTCTTCAGAGATATTAGAAAAAAGTGAAACGATTAGAAAATATTTTAATGAAGATGTTATTAATGGTAATTATTTTATTGAAGAGTATCAACAATTAAAATATATAGATAGTTCTTTAATAGATACTGTAATAAATAATATGGATATTAAAAAAATTTATTTTATGTTTTTTCATGCAACTTTTACTAAAAGTAAGGATACAAATATTAATAATTTGTTATTAAGTAATCTTATTGAAAGAATTGATGAACTTATTGATAATTATTCTACTTATGATTTAAATGATATATATAAGGAAATGAATGATTTAGAAAAAAAAGATTTAATTGATAGAATAAAGGATATAGAACCTTTATTTAAAATAGTTACTATATCTAATAATAAAGATAATTATATTTTAAATAGAATATTAGAAATATGCACAATTGATTTTACGCAATTAAAAAAAATAAATATTAATGTATTAAATGAAAAACAAAAAAAGTATCTAATTGATAATATGAATATTATTCAATTATTTAGTACCTTTAAGATTACTAAAGATAATTACATTGAAAACAAAATATTCGAAAAAATATCAAAAGATATAAATGTATTAATCAATGATGGAGTGTTTGATTATATTATATATTATATAAATTTTATTTCTGAGGAAAGAAAGGAATATATAATAAATAATATTAACGACATAATAAGTAAAAATGATTTATATAGTAATAAATATAAAAATGTTGTAAAAGATTTTAATATTTTAGATAAATTAAATTATTTATATTTATATAGAGAAGGTTATTTAAATAAATGTGAAGATGTAATTGATGAATTACTAAAAAAGGATCCTTTTTTGTTTAAAACATTAAGTTCTTCAATATTGAATGATAAATTTTTAAAAATGGATATGAGATTTATTTCTAAAGTAAGTAAATATAAAGAATTGCAAGCTAGAATAAAAGTATTAAATGAAGAACAAATGACATTTTTAGTACTTGCATCAAAAATACTAAATAATAACCATAGTGAAGCAGTATTTGATAAACAAATGTCTATAATTATTGAGTATTTATCTTCAGATAAATCAAAATTAAAAAATTTCGATTTTAATAATATTAATGATTCTAATATAAATGATATTATTTCTTATATAATATGTGATTCTAAAAATACTATTTATACTTTAAGTTTTAATGAAAGATATAAAACTATTGATGAAATTTATGATATAAAAATTGATAATTATATATATGAAAGAAGAAAAAAGTGTGATGAAGAATTTGAGAGGACTATAAATATAGACGAAATGAAAAATATTTATTTTAATAAATACTTTTCTATGTCTTTATCTGATGCATCTGAAATATATCAAAAATATGTTATAAATTATGATAAAGTTATTAAATATGCGAAAAATGATAATCCTCTTTTGTTTGTTAATTTAATTACTAAAATAATAAATATTAACGATCCTTTAACTTTAAAAGAATGTTATTATTCAAATGAAATATTCTTTGATATTTCTGATATATATGAAATGGAATCTGTGATGTCTCAAGCATATTTTGATTCATTATCAAATGATTATCATGATAAGCAAAATGGAACAATAATTACTAAGAAAATAAAAGATAAAGATGGTAATGAATATAATTTAGAAATGACAGAATTGTTAGGAAATTTTGGTATTTTGGTACATAGTACATGTGCATATGGTGAAATGCCTATGATAAATAATGATTATTTTGATTCATGGAACTATAATCCTAATACAGAAAATCATGGGATTTGTACAAGTTATATAACTAATTCTAGTTATGGAACAGCAGATGTTACAGGTAATGGAGTAATGTTTGGATTTACATCACTTAAAAATAATTCTATAGCAGAATATTCTCCATATGATTTAGCAACTCATAATTGTGGATTTAATATAGTATGTAATTATGTCCCATTTTATACTACGCTAGATGAAATAGATGATTATACTAGGCATACTCATAATGAATTTGATTTAGAAAGAAGAATACCTGATGATGAATACTTTTGTGTTCAACCAGATTGTATAGTTATTTTTGAAGATATGGATGATAGTATTAAAGCAAATAGTATAAAAGCATATCAAGATTTTAAGAAACATGGAATAGAATTAAAAATAATATATATAGATAGAGTAAAAATTGCTACTATGGAAGCAGAAAAGATTAAAAATATGATTAATGAATATATCAATAATAATGATTTGAATTTATTAAAAGAAATAATTAATAAATATGAATCTAATATATGTGGATGTGATTATTTATCAACTGGTAATAAAAAATCAAAGAATTTATTTGATAAGGATATATTATTTATGACAGAAACAATAGAAAAATTATTATTTGATACATTAGATAGTATTATTTCATTAAATGATAAGGATAGATTATTGTATTTTAAATCTATATTAGATAATGAGCAATTTAAATTTGATTTATTAGATGATAAAAAATCTGAAAGAAAACATACATTTAAATTATATAGCGACGAATTAAAAGAAAGAATAAAAAATGCAATAGAACAATTGAATATTGAATATGAAGAAGTAAAACAATATTAAATATATGTTGCAATTATTTTAAAAGTTTGTTACAATATGTAAGAATTAAATTTCTATGACTTAAAATTAGTCATGGCGGAAGGAGAGAAGAACATGAAAAAAGGAATTCATCCAGAATTTGTTGATACAAAAGTAATTTGTGCTTGTGGAAATACATTTGTAGTAAAATCTAACAAAGAAGAATTACATGTTGAAACTTGTGATAAATGTCATCCTTTCTATACTGGTAGTAAGGATAATGCAAAATCTAGAGCTGGACGTGTAGATAAGTTTAATCGTAAATACGGTTTTGTTAAAGATGAAAAATAAAATAAACTCCAATTTCGGAGTTTTTTTGTTTTTTCAGTACATAATAATATTGGTGATAATATGGATTTTTCTACAATAGGTATTGTTACTTATAGAGCACTAATATCTTTATTTACATTATTTATAGTTACTAAAATATTAGGTAAAAAGCAAGTATCAGAATTAAGTTTATTTGATTATGTAATTGGTATTTCAATTGGAAATTTTGCAGCAGAGATGACTATAAATATAGACTCTGAAGAAATAAATGGTATACTTGCTGTAATAATATTTGGTATAGTAGCTTATTTTGTTTCATGGATAACTATGAAAAGTATGGTTTTAAGAAGATTATTTATAGGTACACCAACTATCATTATTCAAGATGGAAAATTACTTAAAAAGAATATGAAAAAAGTTAGATTGGATATAAATGATTTATTAGAAGAATGTCGTATAAAAGGTTATTTCGATTTATCTACAATTGCTTATGGAATAATGGAAGTAAATGGTGAAATGAGTTTTTTACCTAAATCAAATTACAAAATGTTAACTCCTTTAGATATAAAAATAAAACCAGAACAAGAAAAATTGTTAGCTAACGTAATAATTGATGGAAATGTTATGTACAATAATTTAAAACTAATGGATAAAGATGATAAATGGTTATTAAAAAAATTAAAAATAAAAGGATATAATAATATTAAAGAAATCTTACTATGTACTTTAGATACTAATGGTAAAATAGTTATATATGGTAATAACGATGATGTAGTTAGTATGGATATATTAGAATAGACAATAATATGTATTTTTGTTATAATCATAATGGTGATAATATGAAAAGACATTTTTGTGCATCTGTATTTATTATTAATCCACAAGATAAAAAAATATTATTAGTAATGCATCGTAAAAATGGAAAATGGACTCAACCTGGTGGACATATAGAGGATGATGAAACACCTGAAGAATGTGCTCTTAGGGAGGTATATGAAGAAACTGGGTTAAGAGTAAGATTATTAGGAGAAAGATTTCCTAGAGAAGATGATTTTATTAGACCATTAGGAATACAAAAGAATAGACATAGTGATGGAAATATACATATAGATATTATATATGCTGCTGTACCAAATAATGACATAGAACCAAAAATAAACATTGAAGAAGAAACTTCTGTAAGATGGTTTTCAAGAGAAGAATTGGATTATATAGATTGTTTTCCAGATATTAAAATAACTATGGATTATTTATTGAAAGAAGTAATAAAGTAGGTGTAAATATGGAAAATTATACATTTTTACTTACAATAGCATCAATTATAATACCAGTTTTAGTGACAATATTTATGTCAATTTATACAGTTGAAAATCGTGTTAAAGCAGAGCATAAACCTTATTTAGTTTTAGACGCTATACAATCAATTAATAAGATAGATAAAATATATTATTTTGTAGTAATGTTAGGTAATAAAATCAGAAAAAAATATTCTAAAGATGAAATAACTAGTATGATTGAAGCAAATCAAGATATAAATGTAAAGGTAAGATTAAAAAATATTGGGTATGGGGTTGCTACAAACATAAGATTTTATGATCTAAATACAGGAAAGAAAATCTATGGTAATCAACATGTAACTTCTGATGTTGATCAACAATTATTTACTACATTTGATATAGCAATTGAAGAAGTAAAAAGTGTTCAAACTTCTTTAGTAATAGGCAAAAATAATGGTCAAATAATAGAAGATACAATTAATACATTATGTATGTATCAAGATTTAAATGGAAATATATATAATTTTGTTTTTGTTATTAATATTAAAAGTGGTGGTGGATATAGTTATTATGCTTATCAGCCTAGTAGTCATAGTTATAATGAATTAATTGGTAAATATAAAAAACAGCAAAAACAAATATTTGCTGATTATAAAAAATAAAAATCTTAGTGATTTTTATTTTATTTTATAAGTATTATTTTGTTCTGGCATCTCATTGATATGAGTTTCAAAAAAGTATTGGCAATCATAATTTACATATACATTTAATAATTCGATTGCTTCTTTTTTTGATATATTATTTAAAGAGTATCCATTATTTTCTCTTTTTAATAATAAAATACCAAGTGGTTTTCTATTATAATAAACTAATGTAATCCATATTATATCATCATAATTATCTTCTCTATAAAAAAATGCAGTTTTTAAATTTGCTTCTCTATTTTCATGGTTTATTTCAAGATTTCTTATTAAATATGAATAGTAATATCCTATATCATCTGTATTTGGTAAATCTTTTCTAATATTTATTAAGCATTTAAGATAATCTATTTTTTCATTGAAAAGTTCTTCATCAGTTAAATTACGTTCTTTAGCAATTTGTTTAATTAAATCATTTAATTCTTTAATCATTATTGTAGTATAATGTTCATCAAGATTAACCTCTGGTAAAGATTCAGTAATTAATTTGTCAGAATAAGTTAAACAATCTATAAAATCAACATTATTAGATAAGTCATTAAAACCTAATGTTGGACTATTAAGTTTAACTCTTGTTAAATCATTTTTTTTAGTTGGATCAAGTTCAAGTATAAAATCAATGCCATTATTTTCGAATTCTACTACTACATTTGTATGACTAAATTCTCCAGTATGTTCTCTTTTAATAGTAGATTTAAATCCAAAATAAGTTAATGTATCATGTAATGCACTTGATATCGTATTACAAACTCCTTCAAATTCTTGTACATTTTCAACATCAATTTTTTTATTATATATTTTGTGCTTTAAACTATCAAATTTAATATAGAATTTTGTATCATATGAAAAAGTTTTACATATATGTAAATAAATATATCTAACTTTAGTAAAGTTATCAAAATTTTCATTACTGTTGAAATACTCTTCAATATCTTTAATTAAATTCATTTGTATCACATCCTTATGTTTGTTTAATTATATCATTTTATTTATATTATAGTAAATAATGTTACATAAAAAAATTTAATTTGACAAATAAAAAAATATATACTATATTATTACTACCAAGTGAGTTTGTATAAGATTTTTTTCGAGCTACAAAGGGGTAATACTTACACGTTGTTAAAAACACGGAGTCACTAATTAATAGTACTCTGTGTTTTTTTTGTTTTTTCATAGATGCTATTTGATGGTTAGATGGAGGTGAATATATGGAAAAATTATATTTTGTAAAACCAACTATTAAGTATAAAGAACAAGGTATTCAATATATAGAAGAACATATTGAGTATGGTTCGCATATTAATGGTAGTGGAGGATTAGATAGATTTGTTGGTGATTATGAGGGTTGGTTAGATAAAATTAGTTATGAAGCCACGATGGAACCTACTGAGAAGTTAGTTCCTGCAGAGACATATTATCTAGTTAGAGATATTGATGATAAAATTATAGGTATGATAAATATTAGACTATGTTTAAACGATAACTTAGAAAAGCGCGGTGGACATATAGGATATGGCATTAGGCCAACAGAAAGAAGAAAGGGATATAACAAAATAAATCTATATTTGGGGTTATTAGTATGTCAAGAACATGGCATTAAGATTGCAAAATTAGATTGTGATGAAGATAACTTAGGTAGTAAAAAGACTATGGAAGCTTTAGGTGGAATTCAAACAAAAAGATATTATGATGATGGTCATAAGTGTTATGTACTAAGATATGAATTTGATGTAGATAAATCGATTAAAGAATATAGTAAAACATATGAACCATTAATTAGAAGGTGATAATATGAAAAGAAAATATGGTAATAGAATGCCAGGTATATATAAACAAGATAAAATAGAATCTGAATATTTTAATGGTTATTTATGTTATACAAAATTAAAAGATATAGATGAACCTTTAATGGTTAATAATGGGCTATATGATTTATGTATTATAAAAAATGATTATGAATGGTACCAATTATTTTCATTAGATAAAAACTATGTATTAACTATTATGATAGATGATAATAAAAAAGTTATACAATGGTATTTTGATATTAGTTATAAGATTGGTTTAGATAATGGAGTACCATATGAAGATGATATGTACTTAGATATGATTATTACTAAAGAAGGTAATATATTACATCTAGATGAAGATGAATTAATTGAAGCATATAAAAATAAAGAGTTAACTAAAGAAGATTTAGATAATGCATATGATATATATAATTACTTAGAAAATAAGTATTATAAAGATATTAATAAATTAAAAGAATTTACTAATGAATTAATTAATAAATATAGTCACTAGATTGGAGGTGATTATATGAATATTATATATAAAAAATATACTGATGAAGATTATGAGTTTGTATATAATTTAAAAAAAGAAGTTTATATTGAATATGTTATAAAATACTATAATGAATTTAATGAAAAAGAACAAAGAGATAGGTTTAATAAAAGAATAAAGGATATAAAAAATAATACCTATATAATTTATTATGAAGGTATTAGAGTTGGCTTTTATACCATAAAAGAATATATAGAATATATAGAAATAGAAAATATATGTATATTAAAAGAATACCAAGGATTAGGTATAGGTACTAAAGTACTTAAAGATATATTAGATGCAAAAAAAGATATTAGGTTACAGTACTTTAAATGTAATCCTGTGTATAAGTTATATGAAAAATTAGGTTTTGTTGTAGATGGTGAAAATGATAATCATTATACTATGACTAGAAAGAGGTAGGGATTATGAAGTATTTTAATAAGATTGATGCGAAAGACATATATTTATCACCTATTAGTATTGATGATGCTCATATGTATGTGAAATGGTTATCCGATATAAAAATAAATAAGAATTTACATGGTGCTTCAAAAGTATATACTTTAGAATCTGAAATTGATTGGATAAATAATGCTTTGAAAAATGGAGATTATATTTTTAGTATTATTAGAAAAAGTGATGATAAATTAATTGGTAATGTTGGATTCAATAAAATTAATTTAATTGATAGAACAGCTACACTAGGTATTTTTATTGGAGATATAGATAATCATCATAAAGGTTATGGAACACAAGCTATAAAGTCACTTATAGAATATGGATTTGATGTTTTAAATTTAAATAATATTGATTTACAAGTATTTGATTTTAATGAAAAAGCTATAGCTTGTTATAAAAAAATAGGCTTTAAAGAATATGGTAGAAGACATTCTGCATATTATTTTAACAATGAGTATCATGATGATATATATATGGAGATATTAAAGAATGATTATTATAATAATTAAAAACTATGAACATTAAAGTTTATAGTTTTTTAAGTTATGCACATTTATCTATTGTATATAAAAGTTATGCACAATTTTGTATCTAAAATACCTATATACTAGTTTCAATTAATAAATATATGTTTTAATTAATTGCTTTTATTGTTCTATAAATATATAATAATGATAATAGTAAAAATATCTTAGGAGGTATAATATGAGTGAAATATGGGATAATAATTCTTCGATAGAAGAAAAACAAAGTACAGTTTTAACTCCTCAAATTAATCAATTAAAAGTTTACTTTAGTATGGGTCAAATAAATGATATAATGAGCAAATATCGTGCTAATAAAAAGTTAAATGAATCTGATTATGAAACACTATGTTTTTTTATTGATAGTAAATATGGAGAACATTATAGTGAGTATGTAGATTATATTAAAGATTTATTAGGTGATAGGTTAAAGAATGAGTATTTTAAGATAAAATTAAATAATAATAAAGATAAAATACGTAAATATGATTATAATGCAATAACTAAGTATTTTTTTAATTATGAATTAGTTATAGATAATGAAATTCTTTTTAAAGATATATTATATAGAGCAATGGTAAATATACCGGAGTTATTTAATAGTGATATGCTATCAAAAGAATTTAAAGAAAAGATAGAAGTTATTTTACCTGAAAATGAAATAATAAGACGTGATCAAGAGGAGTCTAAATTAAGTAGTGATTCAACAAATATTAAATATACTGATACTTTATATCAAAAAAAATTATCAAATAATGATTTTAAAAATGAAATAATAAAAAATATTCCACCTAATTATACTAATTTAGAGAAAAGTATATATATTTATATAAAATTATGCCAATTATTATCATATGACCCAAAGTATTTTGTTAATAGAGCAAAATATAAATTTGAACATGAAGATTTTGATAATATATCTAAAATAGGTATGGAAAAAAATAATGTTATATGTTACGAATTTGTAACTATATATATGGAGATGTTAAAGGATTTGGGTATAAATGTAGTAACCACAACTGGATTTGATTTGACTATTGATGAAGAAGATAATATTGAAATTTCAAATTTTGCTGACAAGCATTCGTATTTAAAATATTCAATTGATGGTATGACTATTTTTGCAGATTCTACAACTTCAGTATTAAGTGGAGATATTATAAATGCTAAATTAAATAAGCCATTAAATGGATTACGATGTTTAAGTGTGGAAGAAAATAAAAAAAGTGAATTTAATAATGCATTATCTAAAGTGTATGATGGTTTAAAAATGGATAATACTATATTTAAAAAGTATGGAAAAGATGTTAAAGATAAATCATTGGTAGAAAAATTAAAAATATTGTTTGATGATATAAGTAATACTAGTTTTAATTTAACAGATTTTATATCATATATTTCAAGTATAAAACATGAGTTATTTAATGAAATAGAATTATATTGGAATTTAAAAATTAGTTTTATTGGGAAAAATAAAAATGGAGAGCAATATCCGGTTGCTATATTCTCAGTAAATACTAATGATATAAAAAATGTTCCAAATGATACAATTCAATATATGTATGATCCAATAGATAAAAAAGTATCAAAAATTGAAAAAGAAGAATTAGAAAGAATGTTTCGTGATGGTGATTTATTCTTTATTGATAGAATTTTAAATATTCCAAATATTGACTTATCAAATAATAAAAGTTTATAGATAATCTGATTTATAAAAAAATGTTTTCTTTTTTATGTATAGTAGAACTTTACTTATTTAAAAGAATGTGCTATAATCCCTAGAGTGTAAAAAAAGGAGTTAGTTTATGAATAAGAGAAATATTGCTATAATAGCACATGTCGATCATGGTAAAACAACTTTAGTAGATAAATTATTACAAGCATCTGGAACATTTAGAGATAATGAAACTGTACAAGAAAGAGCTATGGATTCTAATGATATAGAAAGAGAAAGAGGTATCACAATACTTGCTAAAACTACAGCAATTAATTATAAAGATACACGTATCAATATATTAGACACACCAGGACATGCTGATTTTGGTGGAGAAGTAGAACGTATTATGAATATGGTTGATGGTGTACTGCTTGTTGTTGATGCATATGAAGGAACAATGCCTCAAACTAGATTTGTATTAAAGAAAGCAATGGAAGCTGGTGTTAAACCAATAGTAGTTGTTAACAAAATAGATAAACCAGCTGCTAGACCTAAAGAAGTAGTAGATGAAGTAATGGATTTATTTATTGAATTAGGTGCTGATATAGATGATTTAGATTTTCCTGTTGTTTATTGTTCGGCTATTAATGGAACATCATCATTTTCACCAGAGGTATCTGATCAAGAACAAGGTATGACAAGAATTCTTGATATGATATTGGAGTATATTCCAGAACCAAAAGTAGAATTAGATAATTCATTACAATTTCAACCTGCTTTATTAGATTATAATGATTTTGTTGGAAGAATTGGTATTGGTTTAGTAAAAAGAGGAAAATTAAAGTTAAATGAAATGGTTTCTTGTGTTAGATTAGATGGTTCTATAAAACAATTTAGAGTTGCTAAAATATATGGATTTATTGGATTAAAGAGAATTGAAGTAGATAGTGCAGAAGCTGGAGATATAGTTGCAATAGCAGGTCTTCCTGATATATCTGTTGGAGAAACAGTATGTAATATAGGACAAGAAGAAGCATTACCTATACTTCGTATAGATGAACCTACATTACAAATGACTTTCGGTGTTAATACTTCTCCATTTTGTGGAAGAGAAGGTAAAATTGTAACTGCACGTAAGATTGAAGAGAGATTAATAAAAGAAACAGAAAAAGATGTATCATTAAAAATAACTCCAAATGAC
>JAEEGL012060502.1_pt1 | contig 42732 bp, 37 predicted proteins | sample 9134231 | NCBI WGS metagenome assembly JAEEGL01 (sample SAMN16246548, study PRJNA631951) | gut metagenome | biome: gut microbiome; feature: rumen; material: fiber-attached | host: Bos | place: Iran: Karaj | collected 2018-10 | reverse complement strand
TTCCTTTTTGCAGATATCCAAAAGAACATCCACGTATGTAGAATCTGTATATCTTGGAACTTGATAGTATTTATCCACAAAGAGCAATTGTTGAGTGGCATCATCACTCAAATCTGCACCAATGATTGTAATATTACGCTCGCGGTTCTGCTTCAGGCATTTAAAGAAGCCTGGCATAAAAAATGCGCCACAAGCAGTACTGAGAACTGTTATATCTCTCATAGTCTAGAATTCAAAACTGAATTTATTAAATACGTCATCAAATGTTTCAGCTCGCATGATCATCTTAACGGTGCCATCACAACGCTTTACATACATCGCACTCTGAGGCTTGATGAACTGAGGCTTATCTACAATAGAATAACCGCCACAATTATCAAATACCATCACATCCCCCTCTGCTAATTCACCGTTCCACTCAGGTACCATCACGTCCTGCTCCAAACAAGTGAAGCCCATGATGTCCATTTTATCATAATGGTTCTGCTCTTTTCCACCTGCAATCACATGGGTTGGCAGTTTCTTCATGGTGCATATTTCACCAAGATTATGATAGTCACCATCCATATTAGCTATCCATCGTTCACGAACATTCTTTATACTCAGCACCTTACTCACAAAACTCAAGTAACGGGCTACTACGGTAGTTCCTGGCTCGGTAAAGAGAATAGGCTTTTTATCACAATCTTTATAATGCTCAGCAAACGGGCGAATAGTTACCTCTGCATAATCCTCATACGTTGGTACACTATTACCTCCAAACTGGTTCTTCAAATAATCAGCCATGTCAGCAAACATTCCACTACCAAGACTGATATATTCAGGAATACCGTCAATATATTTGTCTGCCATCGCAATCATGATTTGAGCACGTTGTGCCCAAGCATCCACTCCACGGCAACGGCTGATATGACAATGTAATCCTACCAGTTTAAGATTCTCAGTATCCTTGATGATTTGTACGGTCTCCAGTAGTTCCGGACTCCCATCCACCATGCCAAAGCGGCTGATGAAGTTTGCACCAAGATCCATATTGATTCTTACGCCACAAGTGTATTGCTTGCCTGCATTCTTATTGCAATAAGCCACAACACGTTTGGCTTCATCTAAAGAATCAATATTCAAGATGCCGTGATTATCCAGGTGCTCATACATCTCATCACCCTTAGATGGCCCATTATACACTATCTGGCTATTGGCATATCCTATCTTTTTGGCCAGCGTATATTCCATATCACTAACCACCTCTGCATAGCCCCCCAGTGATTTCACCAGCTGGCACACAAACGGGGTGTAGTTGGTTTTATACGAATAAGAAATCTGGTATTCTGGATAGATTGCCTTGAACGTGTTTTCCAGCTTCTTATAATTATCTACAAATCTCTTCTCATCAAACAAATAGAACGGAGTTCCGTTTTGCTTGATTAATTCTTTTACTGTCTGTATCATATATCTTATGAATTCTTTATATCCATATCCTTGCGGTACACATTCAAGTGTGGGCGCTCACATGTACCATAATCCTCCTCTACTCTCAGGAACAATATCTTGAAAGTAGTAAATATCACTTTGATGTCTAGCCAAAGTGATACATTATCAGCATAATCACATTCATATTTAAACTGCTCTTCGTATGTAGTCACAGCCTTTCCACTCAAACTATCTGGCGGAATCAATCCTCCTCTCACAGAATGGCGTTTCCTCTCCTCAGGCAGAAAGTATGGCCCATAGTAAGTAGGCATAGGTCTTGGACCAACAATTGACATCTTGCCAATGAATATCGACCATAATTCCGGCAGTTCGTCGAGCGAGCTGTTCCTAAGAAAGATACCAGCCTTTGTCAGCCTCTCGCTCTCTGAAAGAAGATTACCTTCTTCATCTTTCTTGTTTGTCATTGAGCGGAACTTGTATAGCTTGAAAGGTTTCTCACCCTTACCTATACGTTCCTGGCTAAACAAAACAGGTAAACCCAAGAACACCGTTACATATATCGTCAATAACAGGTATAAAGGAGATAGTACAATCATCGCTACACCTGAAATGACTATATCAAAAAAACGCTTAAGAAACAATCTGTACATTAGATTTATATTTAACTACCTTAGCAGGATTACCAACTGCTATACAATTATCTGGAATATCTTTGACCACAACCGAACCAGCACCTATTGTCACATTATTGCCGACTTTAACAGGTCCAATTATTGTAACGCACGCTCCAAGCGTCACATCATCCCCGATGACAGGCCTGCCATTATTCTTAGCACCAAGCGTTGTGCAGTGAATACAAGTAAAATTTTTTCCTATTGATTCGGCATTGAGTATAGTTGAATAAGGGTGTGCAATGCAGACTCCACCTCCAATTCTTGTTGTTTTAGAAATCATAAAATATCTGTCTCCAGGCCTCCACCAGCTTATAAGAAGTGAAAAAACGGGACCTATTCGATGGTAGAACAAAGCTCTAAAATAGCGGTCATTATGAATAAGGTAAAGAAAGCCAAGGAGGCCAGAAATCTTAAGACCATCAGCCCCCGTTCTTATTACATCTGCATTTACGACATTTTTACCCCCCCCAGGCTGTAAACTAACAGATGTGGAATATATATCGGGAAACATAAAACTGCTCCTACAAAGCGTAAAAAATCTCTTATCTTGCGTTTAGTCATCATATCATAACATTTTTGAGAATTCACCTACAAATGAATGGTAATCAAATGTTCGTTCGTTTCGACACCATTCTTTCATATTATTAATCTGCTCTCTTGAAACAGTCAGGGCTTCATAAATGGATTCCACTAAGCCACTATAGGAAGACATATCTAAAGCAAAACCATTTTTTCCTTTTTGCAAATAAATGCCTAAATCACTTGTAAGGTTCGTAAGTACAGGCGTGCCACATGCTATTGATTCAGAGAATTTTGTGGGGAAACCCGCAGTGCAAATTAGATTGTTATCTCTCAAAAAAATCGTATAATCTGCACGTTTTAGATAGTCCAAGGCCTCTATATTGGGTAATCTTCCATGGAATGTCACGAAATCATATACTGAGGGATCCTCTTTAAAAACCTCTTTGAACTGTTCAACATCCATTCCAATTATGTCAAGCAAAAAAGTAATTGCTGGTCGTTTGCTTTTGACATCATTTAAAACTTTCAGGATTAACCCTAGTTTGTCTTTCGTTCCAGCTCCAGGACTTCCAACATAAATCAACTTAATATTGTCCGGATTATCATAGTCTGGCACAGTAGTCTTCCACTTTGTATCTTCCAAATCAATGAGAGGGGGAACACAAATGGTATTGCATCCACTTTTGTTATAATAGTTTTGTAAGAAACTACTAATAGCAATAATACCATCAAGCCGCTTGTTAACATGTTTCATTCTAAACCATGTATCCGCTTTCTTTATTGCAGTATGAATAGAAAAGCCCCTAGGGTCATACCATTCCGTGCAATCAGCATATACTTTAACACCTTTCGCATGGCAATAATTAAGTATACGACTAGAAGAAATAGATGGATGATTATATAGAATAACAGCATCAACCTTCTTGTGAGCCATTAGTTCCTGAAGAGGTTTGAAGTCAATAAGATATTCCTTCCACTGATTAAAAGACACCGGCTCGCAGAAATGATAAATATCGAAACCATCGAATTGTTCCCTTGTTTCAATAAAATTTCTCTTCTCGTCCTTCTTACAACCAATAAATATCACTTCATAGCCCAATTCGCGTAAGGCTTTGCCATTACCTATTGTTCTATGAGCCGATGCGTCCTTATCTGGATAACAAGGGTTTCCATAATATATAATACATTTACTCATACCCTATTTAATTGTTAATTCATAATTATCAATAGCTAATGTTCCACCAGGAGTTGATATTAAGAAAAAGGCAATACAAATCAAGGAAATTAAAACCATCAATAAACGGCGACTATCATGAGGCAATCGGGCGGTCATATTTCCAATAAGACATATAAATGGCAAACTAAAGTAAAACTCTAGTCGAGACAAGATTGGCATATATATACTAGCAGATGCTGCTATAGCATAAACAAGCGAACACAAATAGCCAAATTTATCAACATACTCTATGCGCTTCGCATTAAACATAAGCCATGTGGCAAAAGCAAACATAGTATATGGTATCACAAAGTATGCTATAAAATTTGAATCACCAAACTCCGCATCATAATTCTCATACTTACTAACCATAAAATAGTTAACCAACACGGCAAAATACTGACTTAAAAAAAGGCCAAACAAAGGTAATGCCAAGTAACAAACCAGCATTTTCTTTTTAAAAAGAAAATCATTTTTAGCCAGCCAAAATAAAGGAATAACAAGTGCGCACATTTGGGCAGAATTATGCATCGTATATGCCACCGCTATAAAAACTGCTAATATTATAAATTGTATTAGCATGTTTTTTGTTTTTGTTACAAGAAAAAGGCCTAACAACAAAGATGAAATCGCAACTGACTGTCTCATACCCGCTAGATTAAAAGTCATATTGCCTATAGTCATATACAAAAGAATGATAAAAATTCTATTTGATGTAGTCCATGTTTTTATATATAAAAAAACAGGCACCAATATAATAAAAGATATTATGGCAAGGAACATTCGAGAGGAACACTCAACACTACGTATAAGATAGAGTAAAACCGCAAAGCCAAAATCAAAGCCTCTCTCAAATGAAAAACCTTGAATATATTCTTCTATATAAGACGGAGTATCTTTGCCAACATTATAACTTCTAAAAGCAAATAATATAAACATCAATATAAAAAACAGGGCTAGCAACCTTCCAGAATTTTTCTTGGTTTCTAATACCATCCCTATTGCAAGCAATAAGAACATTATAATATATATCCACATATCAGTCCGCCTTTTTCTCGTTTAACAAACTACTATAAATATCAAACTGAATTTTTCCAACATTAGGGATAATTCTACCTTTAGCCAACTCATACTGGGAAATTTTGTTGCATAAATCGTTAGAGATTAAAAATTCTTTTAGCACTGAAGCACATTTAACATAGTCTCCTGAAGGGAAATATACGGGAAAAGGTGTTCCGCAAAAGAATTCAGGCATAGCGCCAGAATATGAAGACACTACAGGTAGTCCTAAGGCTATGCTCTCTGCCATAACTAAAGAGTAACTCTCAACTGAACTTGGCACAATCATACAACGAGAATTTCGCGATATATCGATTATTTCATTTGCATTTTTAGGTCCCACAAAATTCACTCTATTTTGAAGTCCATTTTTCTTAATTAGTGATTCTAGGTACATACTGTACCCTTTTCCTTTAGATAACACATCACCTACTATAACAAGATTTACTTCAATCCCTTGGCTTATAAGAATATGTAATGCTTTTATTGCAATATCGACTCTTTTATATGCTTGCTGAGAGGTAACAAGAAGAATGTTTTTTTGAGTGTCGGAGGGCGACCATGGTTGAGATACGAGGAATTCTTTTCTTACTGCAATTTTCGTAGGGAACAATCTTGCTTTTGGATTTTTGTAACTAACCCATGATTTTACCCATTCCGACTGATATGCAATATTAGGAAAAGAACTTATTATTTCATTTTCATACAGAACTCTATTCTTCATCCTTTGCTTTTGTAATCTAATAAATGAATAGGCATACAAAGCACGCCAAAAACCCAATTTTGAGATAAAATCACCAAAACAAAGATTCCCCGTATAAAATTCATAACATGCTTCAAGCACACCCTGCATATCCAAAAGAACAATATGATTTTGAATATGGCCTCTTGATACAAGAAGTCCCCAATAGTTTTCAACGCCCCATACGTGTATAATATCAGGACACTCCTCTTCTATAATTTGAATGAGCTTATTTACATATTTTCTTTCGGGAAGGCCATGAGAAGTTAATTTATATTTTGGTATTAAAATTTCTTTTCTATTATCAAACACGGAAGTAGATATTTTGCTTACATCTCCTTCAGTGATATTTACCAGTTCTAAACTTTTAATCAATGACAATTCTTCTGCCATAGCTGTTAGCCATGACCCAGAACCCTTAACCTCTTCATTAAGAACCTGCTTGTTACTAAGCCAAAGTACTTTCATCTTTCAATTTTATGTAAAATAGAAGACAGGAAATCTTTTCCAACTTCTGAATATCTTTCTAATCTAATATCAACTTCGTCCCAACAAATTTGCCTATCTATAACTTGATTAATTTGTTCCTCTTCAAAAACAATTCTATCTGAAATACCTATTTCTTCCAACAACGTATAAAACCTATCATTCATCCCTGCCTTTTTCTTTTCCATTAATGCAACAAATGGAACATGAGCAAATATTGCAACTATCATCCCATGATATGAATTAGTTATCATAGCCTTAGCCCCTGCAATAATTGTTAACCACTTATCTAATGAAATTGGATTATGTAGTTCATCAATATATAAGTAGTCTCCTTTAAATTTTAGCTCACGTCTTAACATATATACACAAGTGTAAGATTCCTTAGTACATGGTATATTGATTCCAAAATTATTGAAGAACGCCTTACCATAGAGGATTGTCGGATCTGGCACAACCATATTTGGCCCTTCATACCCTAATTGCTTTAATATAGCTAAACCTGTTTTCTCTCGAACTCCTATTGAATCGAAATTCTTAATCCACTGATTTGCAAAATCAAAAGCGTATTCTGGATATTTTTCACATCCAAAACTAACAGCATAACCAAATCTTTTGACATCTTGATGAACAAAAGATAGATAATAAGTTGATGTCGGCTTACCTTCTCCTTGAGATGTAAAAAATGGATTTAAAACTTGATCACTTCCACTTATTAATGCGTCATATTTTGACTCAATTTCTATCAGTTCATTCTCTTTCAAATATCTTTTTGTGAGATTGAGGTACTTAATTCTGAATGGTTCTAATAAATATTCTTTTTTCTTCACTTTTGGAAACTTACTTAAATGGAGCCAATTTGAAGGGTGTTTCAGAAAAGACGACCAAGAGATGTCATAAATGGTGGGTTTATAATTTATAATATCTACTTTGAAAGATTGGCTTCGCAAATACTCCTGTAAGCAAAATGCCTGTAGAATTGCTCCATAATTAGTAGCCCAGTGAAATGTAACTATACCTATCCTCATAACTGTTATTTTACAATTCTTGCCTTTATAAATTGGAGTATCTGGATCTTCATTTCTTTATCAAGTCCTAGGAACCAAACAGAAAAGAAAACAGATGATAATGAAACAAATAGCAGAATTATAGATAAAACAATACTATTGTCGCAATTATATATATATGACAAAACAATAGGGATAGGTAATGCTGCTATAGTAACAAACAAGCAAGGCCTAAACACCCCCCAAATATCCCGCCACGAATAATTAACTACTTTAATTATAAGCATAGGTTTAATATATATACCAAGAATGGCATAACATATTAAACTTGCCCATGATAAAGCAACTGGCGAAAAACCCCACTTAAATAAAAAATAAACAACCGGAAATTGCAGAAAGCCGAATACCGGTGAAATCAGAGCATTTTCCTTTAATTGGCCCTTGGCATAAAGAGCGGTAAAAAAGGATGTGTCAAAAACCTGAAAGAGACTTTGTATTACTATTAACTGTAAGAAAATTACAGTATAGTCTGGTATTACGCCCAACCACAACCGAAGTACGGGCTTAGCTAATAAAACTAAAGGGAGGCATATAGCAAGCATTAAAAAATATGAGTACTTAGTCGAAGAAAGAAGTAACCTTTTACTACCATCAAAGTCCTTTGCAGCATACCTCTTAACAATTTGAGGATTAACAGCGGTTCTAAAATTATTGACAAATTTATTAGCCGCCATGTTAACTTGTAAAGATATAGCCCTTGCTGCTACAATAGCAGGAGAGAAAAACATATTAAGTAATATTAAAACTCCCTGATTATTCAATGCTATAGAACCATTCGCGAATAAACTCCAACCGGAAAAACCGAAAACCGATTTAAATATATTCTTATCAAATATAGGCCTATAATGAGATTCAATAAAGCGGCTATGACAATAATAAAAGTAGAAAAAACTTAACCCTACTTGAACTAAGGCTATTAAAATTGCATACAATACAAGTTTATCAACACCTCCGATATCTAGTAAGAATACTATTGATAGATTTAAAACCACTTCAGCGATACTTATATATGCATAAACTGACATTTTTTCGTGAGCGATGATACATGCGCTATAAGGTACTTGCATAAGGGTAAGAAAGACTGCTATTACACTTAAATGAAAAGCATACCTTGCAGCTTCCATTCTTTCATTTGGTATGATTAACTTGTTTTCAAGAAACCACATACCCACTATTTCTGTAACTACAACAATGAACAAAGCAAGGATTGCTTGAATAGTAAATGTTGTAGAAAATGTTCTCTTTAATTTCTCCTGGTTACCCGTTCCCAATTCATATGTCAAGTATCGCGAAGAAGCGCCACTTAATGCATTATTAATAAATGTAAGAAATGTTACTATACCACCTACGGATTGGTATATTCCATAATCATCAACACCCAATACATTTAATACTACACGCGATGTGTACAATGTAACAAGCATTGTAAACATCATCCTGACATAAAGGTACATCGTGTTTTTCGCAATTACCTTACTACTTGATTGAATTGCCATAAATAAATATACACCTTTCGCAGAAAGGACTTTATTTTTCTTATACAACGTTCTTTCCTTAATAAGGATTCTGGTTTGTTGAATGCCTCATTATAAATTTTCTTGTCCTCATTTGTTGCATTTCCCAAATAATCTACAAAACTAGTTTTATAAGTAGAAAGTGGTATATTCGCTTTCTTACACTGCTTAACTATTATCCGATCTGTCTCTGCATCAAACCTCCAATCTATTCCATATTGGTAATTAAGTTCCTTATATGCATCAAGTGTTTTTGCTATTCCTTCTTTAATGCCTATAGTTTGCTTGAAACCCGGAACGACCTCCTTTATCTTATCATTACTTATGATAGTATCAACACTCCTACCTCCTAAAATTTCTCCCGCCCTTGAAGGTATTTCGCGAGCATAATCTTCACTTGAGACATCGAAAACTATAGGTTTAATACCAAGGTATTCACCAACTATTTCCAAAACCTCATTAAAAGATGGTGTTTCATCACCACAAATATTGAACGTTTCACCATATGCTTGGGGATTTCCCAGGAGTCCAACAACTCCAACCGCAAAATCTTCAACTCTTAACATATTACAAATGTTATCCCCACCATTCCAGCGTATTATGGGCTTCCCAGCTAGAATTCGCGCTGCTAATGTCCAATGAAATCCGTACTTAGGAGCTATTCCGTACGGTATTCTTGTATTATCGTAAGTAATACACGGCCGAATAATCGTTATATGCGTATCATTTTTTTGAGCAAGTTTGTTCAATCTACACTCAGCTATCCACTTTCTTATACTATATTCCCAATCAGGCTCTATTTTTGGTGAGTTTTCTGTGCATGGCTTGTTGTTTTTGGTGGCATATACTGCACAAGATGATATAAAAAAATAGTGCTTCGTAAATTTGCTATATAAAATAAAACTCGCAGAAACGTCCTTTGCATCGGAACATAAAAAATCTATAATAGCATCAAATTGGCGTCCCTTCAAAGCCGCATCTATAGCTTTATAATCATCCTTATTCGCTATAATCAGTTCAACGCCAGCAGGTATTTTTCTACGGCCACGATTAAGCATCGTTACATTTATGCCCTGTTTAATTGCTTCCGCCGATACTGCAGAACTTAGAACACCTGTTCCACCTATTATGAGAATTTTCATCTTATTTTAAGTATAGTGCCACCCCAGCTTAGGCCAACGCCAAAGCCTGATATCATAACTTTGTCGCCTGCCTTTATTGTATTATTTTCCATGCAGTCTTTCAACCCTATAAGCACAGTTGAAGATACTGTATTACCTGTTGATGCTAAATTCACATAGAATTTATCTTTTGGCAGAACGCATACTTTACGGATAGTATTCAACATGAACTTATTTGCCTGATGGAATACATAATAATCTATCTGGTCTTTCTCCAATTTATTCTTCTCTAGAATGTCTTTCATCATGGCAGGCACTGCATCCAAAGTAAAATTGAAGATGGCTCCACCATTCATGTAAAGATAATCATCATACCAGATATGACCTTCTTCATCTTCAACGAATTGTCCCGTTGTTTCCTTTTGCCTTGATGCTCCGGTCTTTACAATCAGATTATTAGCACCACTCCCATCCGTACCAAGTGAAAACTCTCCAATTTCTGCAAAACCCTCTGTCGATATCAAGCAAGCAGCAGCACCATCGCCAAATATAGAGCGGTTGCTCTTATCCGATGGGTGCAGATATTTATTGTAAGTCTCTGCTGTCAACAATAGTACATTCTTGGCTATTCCTGCAGATATCAACCCTTTAGCCATTGCCATTCCGTAAACGCAACCTGAACAACCCAAGTTATAATCGAATGCACCTGCTGATGTTGGTATTCCCAACTTGTCTTGCAAAACACATGCGGTGGATGGCAAGAAATAGTCGGGGCTTTGAGTGCAAAGCATTAAAAAATCAATTGCTTTAGGATTTATTTGGTATTCCTCAAACAACTTACGTGCTGCCTTCTCTGCCATATCGCCAGCAGTTTCATCTATAGCTGCAAGATGGCGTGAATCTACGCCAACTTTTCGAGCTACCTTATCCACGCTCCACTCTGGGAACTCCTTTACCAGTTCCTCATTGGTTATCACCTTTTCAGGCAGATAATATGATATTGCTTTAATAAATGCCATGTTTAACTTAATTTACCCCCCCCGAAATTTTAACATTACTACCAGTCATCCAGGTGCTAGCATCTGACAACATATAGACTGCAAGGTTTGCAATGTCATCTGGCTGTCCGTATCTTTTAAGGGGATACTTTTGTTCGTCTTCTTTTAATTGTTCCTCATCAGTTCCATCTGCTAAGATGAGATCTGTCCACACCATTGCAGGACTGATGCAATTTACCCTAATCTTTCTAGGGGCTAATTCCAGAGCCAAGCAATTAGCATATGAAATGATAGCCCCTTTTGATGCGCTATACACAGAATTGCCGAAACTGGGAGACCATGAAGCAATAGAAGCGACAAACACTATCGATGCACCTTTATTTATTTTCTTCTGGCGCATCAATTCTGCCTGTAGCATCACTGGGGCTTTGAAATTAACATCCATCACCTGATTAACATCTTCCAAATGCAGGTCCTTGCAAGGTTTCCGCTGCCCCATACCCGCACACTGAACAATTCCATCAAGTTTGGGTAGAGATTCAACCATTGCAAAAAGCGAACTAACATCAGTTAAATCTCCCACAACGGCTAAATGGTCATCTCCTACCATCTGCGAAAGGGTTTTTTGCAGGCGTTCCTTGTTACGACCATTGATGATTACAGACGCTCCCATCTTGGAACAAGTGACAGCGATACCTCGCCCTATCCCGGATGAAGCACCTGTCACTAAAATAGTCTTTCCCTCAAGTGTAAAGGGATTATATACAGCCATTACTTTGATGCAATGAGGTTGTACAAATCTTCAACAGTTTCACATTCGCGAATTTCTTTGCCAGTAATGGTCTTCCCATAAGTTGTTTTAGCCATAGCAATAACACTCATCCCGGTTAGTGATGACCATTCATCTAACTCATGAAACTCTGTTGATGCAGTTATTTCAGATGCATCAGTGTCGTCAAACTGTTCTGCGAAACTCTTAATAAAAACGTTTAAGTCCATAATTGTATTTAATTAAAAATTAATATTTCCATAAGATATCTTCATCCATTATCTCTGCCGGATTACCTGAGGCCAACGAATAAGCAGGTACATTCCGAACGACAAGGGACAAAGCACCTATTATAGCACCATCTCCTATTTTAACTCCAGGCATTACTGTACATTGTTCTGTAAGCCATACTTTGTCGCCAATTAAAACAGGTCTAGTGTTTTTATAGCCTTGTCGATTCATATAATGTTTACCATTATTGTCTCGGATGGTCACATGTCTTCCTATTTTTGTTTCTTTTCCTATTTCAATTAAGTCCTGGCATACTATGGTTGTACCAATATTTGTGCCGACATTATCACCAATCTTTAAAGTTGCATCTGTAAAAACTTCAATATCTGCACCATAGCTTATTGTACACCTACCTTCAAAAATAAGCTTAGCGTTTCTACCTAAATAGAGTCTAGTTTCAAGATTTGACCTCCATAGGAGTTTCTGACCTATTTTTGTAATACCATGTTTTACTATCTTTGCTCCTCTTTCTTTATGTATTATGGTATAAGGGGCTGTTATAATAACGTCTCCACGTAAAATCTCTGATAGTGTATTATATCTAAAAAATCTATATAGAGGGAAAGGGCGCAACTGAGTTGTTTTTATGAACCAGTACCCGTATTTTGCTAATTCTTTTAAACGATGTTTTATATTGTTGTCATTCTTATTTACATACTTTTCAGCAATCTCCAAAAATGACATTTTATCAATATCCTCAAAAAATTCCTCTCGATTTACCAAGGGAGGATCCAAACTTTTGTTTAGATGGCCATTCCCCTTTTCAATACTATTAAAAGGAACACTAACATAATTAACGCGTTTCTTCACACTTTCAAAAAAAGATTCTCCTTTTTTAGAATTTACCATGACTAGTGAAGTTCCAAGATCTTTCTCCATTGAAGTATTGATCTTTTCTATCCCCCAAAAATCAGCTAATGTAATATCTGATATTCGCGGATAGCCTTTAAATTTGCAATCATAACATGACGGTCGACAATAAGCACCAGTATGGAGGTATCCCTTTGTGAAGTTACTCTGCGTTTTCGTTTCATAATAAGCTTTACCATTCGCAAGGATTACTTTCTGTGTTAGATTTCTCCATCCAAATTCTTTAGACTTTGCCTTGCAATATATCACTTTCGAACCATATCTTTCTTCAAAAGAATCTAAATATTTACGCCATACTTTTGGGGAATTAATACCTCTACATATGTAATCGGCAATAATCAGATTATCATAATCTTTGTGCAAAAAAGCTCTTAACGCAGCCATTTGGCATGGCGACCCGCAAACTAGGACTTTTTCCCCCGTACGAAGCAACTCCCTTACTTTTTTATAGAACCCATCAAAATGACTTTGGAGATATTTACTACTGCGTAAACGAGGTAAGTCTTTCTTGTCATTAGAGATATATTGACTAACAGAGAAATCATCATTAAAGACTGCGCCGCCTACATATCCGCCAGATTTATACATAATATCTGCTAAGGCAGAAAAAAGCCCACCTGACGTAGAGTCAAAGACTACTTCTAGGTTTTTATGTTCTGCAGCATAGCATATTGACTGTGGAAGATCATTTTTCTTCAAGTCATTCACGTTAATAATGGGACAGACTTTTTCACACAGTCCACATTCAACGCACTTTTCCATATCTATTTCTGGATACCAAAATCCTTCGTTGTCAGTTTTGAATGAGATGGCATTTTTCGGGCATGCATCACCACATGCATTACAGCCACAGCAATCGACTTTATTTTGGATACTTATCATATTATAACATTTAAAAACGGGCAGGCCCGCTAATTATTGAACTATCATTTAATAAGAGACCTGCGGGAATCCCGCCCTTTATGGTTGGGGCTTCAAGGCTGTGCGGAAGGCCTTTCCACCCCATCAAGAGCCGCAGGTTGCGCGTAAGGCCTGTTGACTCTATTGTCGCTAATGTTAACTGTTAATTCGCTTTTTTTCGTTTATGTCAGATAATCTACAGCCGGATGGACGATCTAGCGGCCATAGGGCTGTACCGCTTCTCGGAGTAAAAGACTCTGCTGTCCGAAAGGGCAGCTGTGTTTGGAACGACTACCTTATTATATTATACAAGGTTGGGAATTCCGTTCAACTCGTTTTGAATGTACTGAAGGCTGGCTATCTTCGCTTTGGTTTCCTCAACATTCAGCAACTTTGTATTGTTGCTATTAAACTCAGTGAGCACCTCGCGCTTGACATCTCCCTTAGAGAAATACTTGTCGTAATTCAAGTCGCGATTATCAGCAGGCACACGATAGAAATTACCCATGTCCTGCGCCTTGGCACACTCCTCGTTGGTCAAAAGCGTCTCATAGAGTTTTTCTCCATGTCTTATCCCAATGACCTTAATTTCGGGTTCGGTTCCAGCAGGCGCCTGATGCTTGAACAGTCCCTTAACTGCCTCAGCTTGGGTTTGAATAGTGCAAGCCGGAGCTTTCTGTACCAGAATGTCACCATTCTTGCCGTGCTCGAAAGCGAACAGCACCAAGTCAACGGCCTCTTCCAGAGACATAATGAATCGAGTCATCTTAGGCTCTGTCAGCGTGATGGGATTGCCCTTACGGATCTGGTCGATCCAGAGAGGAATTACAGAACCACGGCTGCACATTACATTACCATAACGGGTGCAGCAAATTTTGGTGTCGCCACTCAGACGGCTCTTAGCAACAGCAATCTTCTCCTCAATAGCCTTGGTGATACCCATGGCGTTGATAGGATAAGCGGCTTTATCCGTACTCAAACAAATCACGCACTTTACACCTGCATCAATAGCAGCATCCAGCGTATTATCTGTACCTATCACGTTGGTCTTCACAGCCTCCATCGGGAAGAATTCACATGAAGGCACCTGCTTCAATGCAGCAGCATGGAACACATAGTCCACACCCTTCATAGCGTACTTCAGCGTGCTCTTGTTGCGCACGTCACCAATGTAGAACTTAATCTTATTCGCCACCTCAGGCATACGCGCCTGGAAGTCATGCCGCATATCGTCCTGTTTTTTTTCATCACGCGAGAAGATACGAATCTCCCCGATGTCCGTTCTTAAAAATCTGTTCAACACGGCATTACCGAACGAACCCGTGCCACCCGTAATGAGCAGCGTTTTTCCATTAAAAACACTCATTTCAATATATCTATACTTTTTAAAATCTAAAAATTGTACGTTACATCCACCGTATTCCCACTGCTGCCGACGGCAACATTGCTACCCTTGCCAAAACACAAATCACTCAGCCACCAAGTCAGTTCTGCAGAGCCAAAGCCAATACCCGCGCCTGCCACTACATCATACCAGTGGTGGTGCTTGTTGACCACACGCTCTACGCCTATAGCTGTAGCCGCAGCATAGCCAGCTATCGGAATCCAGATACAATCCTTCCTGAATTCCTTATCAATCGATCTGGCAGCAGCGAAAGCCATCGATGCATGACCTGATGGAAATGATTTATTGTCTGAACCGTCAGGCCTCTCCTCTTTAACAATCTTCTTCAACACTGTCTTTACTCCAAACGCCACCACCACCGATGCACCAGTATTAAAAATGAATCGAGGCCAGTTATGTGCTGTAGCATACTGCGAATCAGGCCGCCTTTCCCGTAATTTGTCCCATGTGTTCCGTCCAAGCTCATACTGCACACCGACATTCAGGTCAAACCAGCCATTGCTGCCATCACCGCCCGTATCAAACTTGCCATCCAAGAATCCTCCTGTTACCACTTGGTAAGTCAGATCGGCATACAGTTTCATTTTGTTGCTCAACTTGAACGTCTGCTCTGTACCCAGGCCAATAATAGGGTTTTCTTTATAACTTGAAGCGAAATTTTGGGCTACTCCCAATCGTGGGTATATGATAGCATTCCATTTCCGGGATTCATCATAACCTCCTATTATATGATGCAAATTGAGAAACATATCAGCATAGATAGCACCAAAACTATGCTTTTCAGGATCGCCTCCAGAATCTGCAGCTGGCGCAAGATACGCCGCCTGATGATTAATGATAATGCCGTTCTGCCAGTTGATACCGCCACGAATGCCAGCCATAGGCGTAAACCATTTACCTATGCCTATATTGATACCGTATGTACTACCATTAGGGAATACATTTTTAAAATTTGTACCATAAGGATTTTGTAGTGACATTCCAACTCCCGCCTGCACGAACCAGTTATCCCAGAACGAATTAAGAACCAATTCATTAGATTGTGGGCTAAATAGTTGAGAAACCTTATAAAAAGAATTCTCAGGGGATAAATCATACTCCACTCCCAGACCTATCTCTGCAAATCCATTAGCTCCATGCCCCTTACCTGAAGAGATGCCATTGATGCTGGAAACGAAGTGATATCCCACATCAGCGAACAACCTCCATCTGTCACTTATCCTAAATGTGTTTACTGCCCCGACGCCTAACACATGGGCACCAGAAATATAGCCATTCCCGATATTTAGGTAACCTCCAAAACGTGGTGATACAATCAGATTCCAGATTCTGCCCTGCTTATAACCGCCAATGAGGTTGTGCAAATTAAACTGGATATCACCAAGAAAGGTTACGAATCCACCTTCGCGATGATTCTGCCCCGGCTCTCCATAAGGAGCAAGCCATGTGTTTTGATTGTTACTAAATATACCATTATTCCATGTCAGCTTAATTCTGCCACCAAACTCTGGCGAGAACCATTTTCCTATAGCAGCATTAATACCGAACGACTTTCCTTTAGTAAAAACGTCCTTCTTACTATGTCCTTCGGGGAACATGAGATTCAGATCTCCCCCCACTTGCAGATACCAGTTATCCCCAAGACCATTGGTTACTACTGCATCAGAATTGACACTCGCCTCATTTGTCTGAGCCTTGACTTGGCCGATACTCGCACCAAGTAGTAGTAATAATAGTAACAGAAAATGCTTTATAATCGCCTGATAAGTATGCTCCACAAGATAGTTCTGCTTCAGGAACTCATATCCTCGTTCACCCATCGCTTTCCTATCCGAAGCCAGCATCTTATCGACAAGAGCCACGAAATCCTTAGGTTTCACACTCTCGCACCAGTAGCCATAGCCATTCTCTTCTGCAATCTTGCCAATGTCAGTATTCACATCCGTAGCACACAGTACCGGCATCTTGTTCTCCAAATACGAAAGCAACCTCGAAGGATAATTAGGTATCGTAAACCGATGATCCAGGAATATCAACCCCACATCGCAATGTCTCACCAGCAAATCATAATCAGCCTTAGGCAGCGACTGCATCAACTTCACATTAAGATTTGAGTTTTCATTCAGATTTTTAATATACCACTCTGAAATTATGCCAAGATGAGTGCCCGAACCAACAATCACAAAATAGCAATCCGTTCTATTTTTGTTTGCATCCAAGCATTTCACCAGATAGTCGATCCCCTGTGGCTTACCGAGATTCCCTCCATAAATAAAGATGGGTTTATCTGTTGGCAGATCATATTTCTTTCTAATATAATATCTCTCTGCTTTTTCCTGCCCTTGCTCTAAACTCTCAACTCTTAACTCTACACTATTGGGGGCGACCTCAACCCTCTTGGGATCAATCTCAAGATTATGCTTCAGCAAAAACTCCACATTGGCAGGACTCATACATCCAACGTAATCAGATGTCTCGTAAAGAGCTTTTTCTTTCCTCCTGAAATACCAGTTAAAAACACTTCTTTCTCCAAACATTCCCATATCCACCGCATTCTGCGGAAAGATATCTTTCAGTTGCAAATATGTAATTGCCTCTGGATTCTCTTTCTTTAGATACTTCACCACATTGGTAAAAGTGATAGGCGGTGTACTGTAAGTAATTAAATCAAACTTTACATCACTCAAATACTTCTTGATAGCTGCCTTAAATTGGCTCTCTATCAACAGCGTACCAATTCCCTTTTCCAAGATGTTCGTCTTCTGAACGTTCAGTGTCTTTACATTCAGAATATGTACACCTTTGCTTTCTACCAATGAAGTCGCCTGTCCTAGCCTTCTCTCTGCTGCAGTAACGATGTACACATTGTGTCCTTCATCTCTGAATTTACGCATCAAATCTTGGTATATCCCACGCTCTTCTATGTCAGAGATATGAAATAACGTCAGGAAAATAATATTCATCTGATTATATCTAATATTTCGTCAAATTCGTTTATCGTTATCTGCGGAAGATACTCCATAGGCACAGCTCCTTGTTTATGAATATTTCTTCCATCATCCTTTAACATAACTGTTTGCCATCCCAACCTATTGGGTACTAAGAAATCCTTTTTCGGGTTATCTCCGATATAATAATATGTGCCGTTGGGATATGATTCCATAAAGCATGTGAAATTATGTTCATCGGTTTTCTCTGATCCAAAATCTTCAGAAATAATGATATTCTTTTCATCAAGCCAACGCTCCAAGTTCAATGCATTTATCTTATTCTTCTGGCTAATGGTTCTGCCGTCAGTTATCATTCCGATTATTACGCCTCTATATGCTAACTCATTCAAAACATCTTCCACCCCATCTGCTAGCATAATGGTGGGCAGGTGGTATCTATATACATTAAGATAATCCTCTATAGGATTGTCTAATCCATAATACCCATTCAAACGAGCAAATGGATTCTCACCATGATTATACCATGAATAGAGTTTATCATAAACCTCTCTGGCATCATAGTGAAAGCGTTTTTCAACCAATTCTGCGACCTTCCGATACCCAGACTTCAAGAAATCGATTTCCTTATAGAGCGTATCATCAAGATCAAAACAAACAACTCTCTTACACATACACTGCATCATCATAACGGAGCATCAGTAGATGATCTTTCCAATCATCCTTGTACTCTATCTTCTCTCCCAACAAATACTCTCTAATCAAGTATTCTGCATAGTTACCACCTGCAGCATAAGTCTGTGGATAACCACCGCCAAAACGGGGATTGATCTCAATACCGACAACATCATTATTGTCCTTATTCAAGAAAACCTGTATACATATACAACCTATACACCCTTCAATGGTTCCCAGCCTATCAAATAGATACTTTGTCAGCGGTTCTTTCTCCGTCAATCCCTTGTTAATCTCTCCTGCCCTAATCTTGATGCGTTCGCGTGGCACAATGCACTTCACCTTATGGTCACGTCCGTAATACATATCAATGGTATATTCCTTATACACATTTTTATCTATGTACTCCATAAAGAGAAGTTTGGGGTCGTTAAGAATCTCCTCCGTTAACTCATCCGCATTCTTGATGTAGTGCAGATTAGTGCTCAGCGAACCATCGTATGGTTTTGCAAACATCGGGAAAGTCGGATGATACTTATCAATAGGCTTTGGAACTCTTATACCATGCTTCTCAAAGAATTCACCTGTATTGCGCTTGTCACGGCACATCATAATAAACTCATAATCTGATACCGAAACGGTGATTCCTTGCTTGGCGAATATCTCCTTGTTTGCAGATAAAATTGCCAATTCCGTATCAATAGTAGGAACTATCAGCCCAATTTCATTTCCAAGACATATAGTTATCAGCGACTCAATGTAATCTTCCGAAGTACATCGAGGTACTTCAAAGCAACCGTCGCTCACATAGGCTGCCGGTGCCAATTTCGGATTCATATCCGTTGTATAGACATTTCCCTCAGGGGAAAAACTTTTTAGAGTTTCTTGAAACCCACGGACCAACGCTACACGTTGCCCAGCAGATGTAATCAGTATATTATGTTTCATCTTCTAATTGTGACCATTAAGGATCCATGGTATCCTATCCACCTCCTTCTTGGCTTTTGTCTTCGTTAAACAAAACTATCTTTACTGTTATAAATTTGACTTTTAGATTGTGTACCGCCTAGGAAGGGGAAATAGTACTTAGAAATCTGTAATACTTTTCGCATATAATCAACAATTATGTCCTCATGGAGAAATCACAAACCACAGGGTAATGATCCGACACTTCAGAATGAGGTATATTTATCTTCTTTACTTCTAGATTTTGAGGCACATACAATATATGATCAAGCCTCAGCCTTAATCTCATCCCATGGAATGTGAATCCGAAGCCAAAGCCACCTTTCCACCAAGCATCTGTAAAACCATGCTTTTGAAGAATCATCAACGAAGGAGCCCCAGACACTTCATTGAAATCACCACATATAATTGTTGGCAACCCTGGCTCTATGTTTTCACTTATTATCTGAGCTTGTAATTCACGAGCCTTAAAGCCGAAATCTATCCTACTCCATATAGGCAAAAAGCCATAGGCAAGAGATTTTCCTTTCTTACGGAGATTCCTGATGACAACAGAATAGTTATTAGACATTAAATGACAGTTGAATAGCTGGACGACCTTCTCCCCAATCTTCACCTTCATCCTGCAGACTGGCATGACTTCCATTCCATCATGTTTTTTCTTACAATATATCGCATTCTGGAACAACTCATACTGAAGACTATCAGCATCCACCATCAATTGTTCACACGACTCTATCGGGAATTTACAAAAGACGGATTTAAAACGGCTATTACTATCCTTACCACTTCCATAAGGATATACTTGACTCAACTTTTCTTGTACTTGGGGATATAAGTCTGCATTATATTCCTGCAGTAATACAATATCTGCCTTTTGTTCAAGTATCAAAGTTATCAGTTCATCAGTTGTACCTCTATTGACAGAAATCTCATGAGCACGATTGACATTGAAGGTTAGCACCCGAAAATCATAATCACCAGACTTTTTCTTAAACAAATACAGGGCAAACGACTCCGACCACCAATTAAGAATGAAGGTAAATAGCAATACAACTGCCGCCCATATCCATAATCCTAATAACAGCAGCAAGACCACTACTGCAACTAAGGAAGCAATCAATAAAGGAACAACCAGTATTAACTTTTTCAATTTTCAACGTTCAATTCTTAACAATATTAGTCATGCCATTCTTTGATGCGCTGCTCTTCGCTAAGTTGGCAAATCAGCAACACATTATTGTGCTCTGCCACTATACAGTCTTTCAGACCTTGGATGACAACTTGTTTGTTCTTGGGCATTCTGACCATACAACCTGTACATTCCACCATCTTCACCGCATCACCAGTAATAGCATTCTCAGACTCGTCGCGAGGAGAAAGGGTATGCAATGAGCCCCATGTGCCCACATCACTCCAACCATATTCTGCAGGCATCACGTATGCCAGTTCTGTCTTCTCCATCACTGCATAGTCAATGGAAATCTTTGGACATTGGGGGAAAAGACCATCAACAACATCCTGCTCCTTTTCTGTGAACATCGCAGGTTCTATCTGATCCATCATCTCAGCTATCTCAGGAGTATGCTTACGCAATTCACTGACAATTGTTTCTACCGACCACAGGAACATACCACTATTCCATGTAAAGCCACCCTGTTGCAGATAACTGATAGCTGTCTTCAAATCTGGTTTTTCTCTGAAAGCCCTCAGTTTATAGATTCCGTCGACACATTGTTCCCCCTGCTCGATATAGCCATAACCTGTATCAGGTCTAGAAGGCTGCATGCCCATAGTCAGGATACAATCATGGGAACTGGCAAAGCTGAGACCTTTACCAATATAATCTCTGAAGGCATTCTCTTTTAGAACCAGATGATCAGATGGAGCCACGACAAATACAGCTTCAGGATCTTCTTTCTTGATTTTCCAACTTACGTATGCAATGCAAGGAGCTGTATTCCTCATACAAGGTTCCAACAGCACATGCTGGGGATTGATGCCCTGCAGTTGTTCCAGCACCAAATCCTTATAATTCTTGGATGTCACCACCCAAAGATGTTCAATATCGATAATTCCCACATAACGATCAAACGTCTGCTGAATCATTGTCCTTCCACATCCTGTAATATCCAAGAACTGCTTCGGGCATTGAGGAGTTGACATCGGCCAAAAGCGGGAACCGATACCACCTGCCATGATTACTAAATGATTTGCCATTTCAATCAAATGTATTTACAAACGCTCTTAATTCTATACTCTTACATCTTACCACGTCTGATATGTACTTCGACTGCCCCTGCTGGAAAAGCATCATGCGACTGACAGACAAGAACCAAATAACCTCCACCTCCAGCACCAGACATCTTCCAAGCCAAAACGCCTGGCATTTGTGAGTATTTATCAATATACTCCTGTACCCCTGGCTGTATCATGCCAGGGAAAAGGGCTGTCTGAGCCTTAAATGATGCAAGAAAAGATGATGCAAAGCCACTTAAATCACGCTGCATGATGTATTCCCAACAATCCTCTGCTGCCTTTGCCAGAGCCTCAACTTTTTGTCTGGTAATATCTTTCCCTTCCATCAGATCACAATCAGGGCGACGTGGAAACATCGGTATCATACAGAGATGTTCTTCTATCCATGAAAGGATACCTTCATCATCATTCGACTCAATTCGCTCTGGCCAAAAACGCTGGTTGTAGAAGTGACGCGCCAAACCTGGCATGCAGATTCCTATAGCATCCTGAGCACCCGACAGTTCACCATCATTATTTTCCGGATTGTTTGCAAAACAAAATACCAGCCGTGCCAGCATCTCGGGATCCATATTAGGCACCTGCTTTGGCCATATTTTTTTGATAGTATCACGAATTGTAGTACCCAAACCTAATCGTGGTTTAATCTCGAAGGTTGGCTCCAGAGATATGGTGATAGCCCAGCCAGGTGCAAGCCTGCTGACCATGGGTTGGTCAATCCATGTTCCTGCCAAATCGAGACGGGCAGGAAGTTCCTCTGATTGGCTTTTGCTCCCGACAGTCTGTTTCCGAACCTCCTTAATATGCTGCCTCACCATGTTCCGTACCAGCTGCTCAAAAGATGTTTTTCGCGGATTCCAGCCAAGCACGCTCTTTGCCTTGGAAGGATCGCCATACATTTGATTTGCCTCTGTAGGGCGGAAGAACTTGGGGTCTACTTCTACAACTGTCTTACCGGTTTTCTTGTCAATACCCTTTTCATCCAGTCCTTCTCCATTCCACTCCAAATCCATCCCCGCTTCCTTAAAGGCCAGCGTACAGAATTCCCGTACCGAATGCTGTTCACCTGTTGCTATGACATAGTCATCTGGCTCTGGATACTGGAGCATCAGCCACATACACTCCACATAATCCTTGGCATATCCCCAGTCACGCAAGGCGTTGAGGTTGCCAAGATATAGGGTATCCTGAAGGCCATGAGCTATACGGGCAGCAGCCAAAGCTATTTTGCTGGTGACAAAAGTCTCGGGCCTGCGTTCACTCTCATGATTGAAAAGAATGCCATTGCAGACAAACATGCGATAAGCATTACGATACAGGTGTGTCATCCAATATCCATACACTTTAGAGATGGCGTATGGATCATTAGGATGAAGCGGCGTATTCTCATTCTCGGGGACCTCAGTCGCATTACCAAACATAGCAGAAGTAGATGCCTGGAAAAAGTGACAAGATTCTGCCAGACCAGCCCGACGGATAGACTCAAGAATACGCAGCACACCAATGGCGTCAATATTTGAGGTCAGCTCGGGCTTGTCGAAGCTGATTTTGACATTGCTCTGAGCTGCAAAGTTATAGATTTCATCAGGTCTTACTTCGGAAACGAGATTGAACACACTCTGTGTATCCGTCAGGTCTACGGTCTGCGTATGGAAGTTCGGATTGGAAAAAAGCTTGACGAAATAGTCGGGCGGGTTATCCATAATCCGCACGTCTGCTCCGTACACTTCATAGCCTTTCTCTAAAAGCAACTCAGAGAGAAAGCTACCATCCTGCCCATATACCCCAGTTATCAAAGCTTTTTTCATAGCCTGACTATTCTTTAGCTACTCTCTTAATATCAGAGGCTGTCATGATTTTAACCAATTGCTCAAATGAAGTCTTGACTGGATTCCATCCCAACTCCTTCTTTGCCATAGTTGGATCACCCCAAAGATTTACCACATCAGTTGGACGATAAAAATCTTCCGACACCTCTACGACGATATCGCCTTCTTTCAACCCTGCAAATTTACACTTATTGCGGTCGATAGACTTTATTATACCCTTCTCATTCAATCCTTCACCCTTGAATTCAAGTTCAATACCTGTTTCTTGGAAAGCATAATAGCAAAATTCTCTAACCGAATGCTGTTCGCCTGTAGCAATAACGAAATCTCTAGGTTCTTTGTACTGAAGAATAAGCCACATACACTCCACGTAATCCTTGGCATATCCCCAGTCTCTTCTTGATGAGAGATTGCCAAGAAATAGCTTATCCTGTTTACCAGCTGCAATCCTAGCGGCAGCAAGAGTAATCTTACGTGTTACAAAAGTTTCACCACGACGTTCACTCTCATGATTGAACAAGATACCATTACATGCAAACATGCCGTATGCCTCACGATACTCCTTAACCGACCAAAAGCCGAACTGTTTAGCAATTGCATAGGGACTATATGGATGGAAAGGGGTCTTCTCATTCTGCGGGATTTCTTCGACTTTTCCGTAAAGTTCGGAAGTAGAGGCCTGATAGAATTTGCAACTTTTGGCTAGGCCTGTTTGACGAATAGCCTCAAGCATACGAAGCACACCTGTGGCATCTATATCGGCAGTAAACTCAGGACAATCAAAACTTACCTGAACATGACTTTGCGCTGCAAGATTGTAAACCTCATCTGGCTTCACCTTCATCATAAGTTGAGTAAGACTCAGAGAGTCACTAAGATCCGCATAGTGTAAATGGAAATTAGGCATTCCCTCTAAATGGTTGATTCGCTCATGATATTCCGTAGACGAACGGCGAATTGTTCCATGAACATCGTAGCCTTTGCTTAATAAAAACTCAGCCAGGAAACTACCATCCTGACCTGTAACACCTGTAATTAATGCTGATTTTGACATAAATTTTATTAAATAACAAATTATTAATTCTACTTGTTTTATCTCACGCTATCTAAAATTTTCAAATCCTTTACGGAGTTTAACAATTCAATATACTGTCCACTTGTATTTTCTTCAGAATATTTCCTTGCAATCTCCTCTTTTGTAAGCGATGACTTTGGATAGTTATCTATATTCTGCAAAATAAAAGCTAGTTCTTTATCATCTATAGGATTAAAATATATCGCCTTGCTATCAGTTGCTTCTTTTACAACATCTATATTTGATCCGATCACTTTTGTTCCACAAAACAAAGCCTCAACTAAAGGTAGTCCAAATCCCTCGTGTAAAGTAGCTGTGACAAAAGCTTTGGCATTAGAATACAAAAAGCCGAGATCTGAATCTGACAATCCACTCAATATCTTTATTCTGCAATTAACTCCAGATGGTAAATTCGCGATTTGATTTTTTCGTTCTTCTGTCATTTTTCCTACAATAACCATTTCTACTCCCGGTTTTATTATTGCACAATTGGCAAAAGCTTTTACTACAGTTGATATATTTTTATAAGGGCTATCAGTGCTAACCATCAGGAAATAATCATTTTTTAAAATTTTAGTAATTTCAACAGTTGGTTCGATTTTAGAGTATTTGTCAAAATTGATATATATATAGATAGCCTCAGTCTTGCCTTTGGCTGAAGGATAATTATTTTCCACATCAGATTTGACCCACTGACTAATCGTTATAATTTTATCGGCCATCTTTATATTTAAAGGGACAAAAAAAAGTCTTTGCATTTTCCATATAAATGGCAGTTTTTTTACAAATTCCTTATGAAGGTATATCAAATCAAATATGACAAGGACTTGATGACATTTCTTGGTAAACGAGACATGAGGCCCCGTAAACAAAATAGTATCTGCTTCGCATAATTTGAAAATCTCATGTAATCTGTTTTGGATTTTGAACCTTTTCAAATAGCCCAAACAATTTAATCCACATATTTCTATGTTATTAAATTGCTTAAAATACATTTTTTGACTATTATCACAAGCCACGACTACTCTGTCATATTTAATATTATTTCGATTTTTGGAAAAGTAATTTAGCAAATCCATCAAGTATGAATTATACGAAAAGGACTTCCTGTATACAAATCCTGTAGCATCTATTACAAGTGTTGACATAATAATAACTATAATTCTATTTTTCTATTCATTTAAACAAGTATCAGCAAAAACATTTTCAAAAGACTTAACATTATTTTCCACAGAATATATCTCTTTAAATCTAGTAGAAATTTCCATCAGATGCTTACGTGTTGGAGGATTTTTCAACAATTTCAGCATCTGCTCAGCTAATGCTTTATCATCCATAGGTGGATCATAATAATTCACTAGGCCTTTTGTCACCTCTGGCAGAGATTCACACATTGAGCTAATCACAGGACATGTGTGAATAGCGGCTTCAAGAGGGGTAAATCCGAAACCTTCATGAAGGGAAGGAGTAACAAACAAACGGGCATGATCATATAGATAAGCCAACTCCGAATCTTCTAAATCCTGAAACCTTATAATCCGATTTTCCAAATGATGTTCTTTTATATAAGGCATCAACTCATTATTCCAATGCTCTGTAGGTTTACCAACAAAAACTAATTTATCGGCAATCTTATCGGCAATCTTAGCGTAAGCTTTAAGAAGTGTTTGTGGATTTTTAAAATTCAACAATGCATTTACATTAAGAATAAATTTCTCACCATCATTAATACCTTTTGGTTTTTTGGTCTCACTCGTTATTGGGACAGAGAGATACACCACGCGCACCTTTTCCGGATTAGTTTCTGGAAAGAATTTCAACAAATCTTTCTTTGTATATTCCGATATAGTAATAATTTTATCAGCTCTAGCTATTCTTTTTTTATAAGAATTACTATTATATAGAGCGTTTAAGATACGATGTACCACTGTTGCCTGATCGCTTTTGGTATCCTCCTTCAACCATTTCAAATCGTTTATTTCTACTATTGTTGGTATCGTCAACTTATACTTTGTATATCTTCCACCATCAACAGGAAGCCAAACAGCATCACAACCAGATCTATTCACTGCTCTGCAAAAGAAATAAGGTACAGTTAGTATTAATCTTGGATCGTAATATAATCGTCTTATATTATGAACGTTTACCGTCTGATATTCATATTGAGGGAACATTTTATGCAACATACCTGCACAAGTCGTATCGAAAAGCAACTTATATCTGCCTATATGTTCAGGAGGAACTCCTCTAAGGAATCTGAAAACTAATATAGGTATACTATTGTTTATCGTCTTTGGCGAAACAAATGTCATATCAATTAATATTTTCATATTCTTCAATTGTTTGTTATCTTTTTGGGTAATATACGTGTTTACGCTTTCTTAGATTCAAAACGACATCTAGCATTATCGCAAGAATATAATACAATAGCCACGCCTTTGCACGATACACTCCTCCAGCTGCCACTTCTTCATAACAAACTAATGCACCTGTAAGAAGCTGTGTAAATATAAGTAAAGCGAAAACGTTTCTAGTATTATTTACAGAATAAAATAACAAAGCAGAAATTAACCATGCATTAAATAGACACAATAAAATTGTTGCAATCCAACCTCCGTAAAAATAGGCAGAGCCAAACATTCCACAGTATGAAAAAGAGTGGAATTCATCTTTATTGACTAGAAAATCACCATTATCCAAATAAGCTGTAGCCAAACGATTAGGAGAATTAGTTACATTAATCCCTTCGCCCCCTAACCAACTAGGGATAAAATATATAAAAACATTATTAATTAGTTTCTGCTGATATCCGTTTTTTATAGCAGACATATAAAAATATGTATTAAATGTTAAGGAATTCTGTCTTGAAGATATAGCATCGCTTGCATTCCCTTCCTCATAATTGACTTCCTCGCCATTAAATACCCGCTTAATGATATCTATATTTGAATAATTTTCATTGACCGCACCAATAGTTGGATCCCATTGTGCCTCACCGCGCTTTATTTTCATGAAAGGATAAACAAAATAAAAGATAAAAAGTAAAACTGAAATATATGTAAGTACAAGACGGCCATTAAAGATCTTTCTATTTGTATTTTTACAATATAAAAAATAATAAAGAGAGTAAAATACCAACGGACCTACAATAGCACCTTTATAGAAACTAAAGAAAATAGCATAAAACTCCTCAATCGCAAGAAATAATATGAAAAGCCGTTTCATCCGTTTGTCTTCTAAAGTTGAGCAATAAAATGCCATAATCAATACTGAAAGTGTAGATAATGATGACAAAATATTAAAACTTTGATTACCCAATATTGCAAATATATCTGCTAATAATTTTGCGACAAACCCAATTACAAACATTATCGTAAGATATATTGAGATATACTTGATCTTAAATATGTTCTCTAAATTCAGAGACAACATTTTATCTTTAGAAAAATAAGTTAATCCAATTACAAAAAGCATATAATACATGTTCATAGCCACAGAACAAGGAAAAATATAGTCGGTATAATCATGCTGGAAACTAAACTTTTCACCATCATAAGCATCAAGTGACATCTGTATCGTAGGAAGAATTAGGCGCAAATACGCAAATGCTAAATATATCATCAAAAGTCCTATTCCTTTCTGACGCAACTCGGGAATAAGAAGTATGGCAAAGACTAATGCAGAATAAATACCATAAACAGTCATTAATCTATACATCTCATTCCAATCAAATATGATAAGTAAACAATATAGTACAGTGCTTACAAAAAGATGCGTAAAACAGACTCTGTATCTAAACTTTACAGTTTCAATATTTCTACTATTAACTGCCACTCTCATGTATGAAAATTTCACCAATATTCATTGACCACCTCTGTTTTTTTCTACATTTGGAATCTTCAAAATGCTCTTAAGAGGTTTTTTAATAGCTATTTGTTCCTTTCGAAGAAATTCTTTCTTATTAAGACAAATTATTTCTCTTTTCCAATCTTTTTCTCCTGTTCAGTATAAAATTCATTTTTATCAATTTTATCCATTTCTCTCATTAAAAAGGTTTGATTCTCCAAATAGAATAAGGAATGACAATGTTCAAGTAACAATGTATATTTCTTAACCCCCATAATAAAGAATAGAGGTCGTGCTAATAATTCGAAAAAACGGATGAATAGATTCCTTCTATTTTCATTTATTCCACTATTGCCATAAATTTTCAAAGGTTTGTTCCTTTCTTTTATTAAAAGGCGACTTTTTAATAAATTATTATAAAAACGCCCATTTGTTGAGAATGGGTCTTCACCATCAAATTCGACAATTGTTGCACGATACAAACGTCGATGCAAACTATTTATACTTTGGCCATTATCATACTCATTAAATGAATAATTTAATTTAGTGTAAAAATTGTAGCCATTTTTCAACTCCAGCTCTTTATATTCTTTAATGATTGGCTTGAATGTCGGAAACATATCAATATTAAATTGTGGCAAATGGGAAGAAATCATGTCTTCTTTATTTGGTTTAAAACCAGAAAAATGATAAAGCAATAAAGGAAACTCTTGCCCAGAACTAATATCCTTTATAATATATTTGTTATTTCTAACTAGCAATTCTCTCTCATGGAGATTCCAATATCCAATGTTAATTCCCGAATGATGAGTTACATAGACTTCCTCTGGATAGTATGAAGGGACAAATATCATCCACTTTTGATCAACAAATAAATCCTCATGCACTGAAGAATAACACAAATTTCTCAATTTGCTCTTCCACCATTCAACTATTATATTTCCAATTTCATTATTTTTAATGGCAACAAATCCAAGATTATAAATTCCACTAAATAACAAAACTTTCTCAGAAATTATTCCTTTATTTGCAAGTTCTAGACTATTGATATGTGGTGTAAGTATTATCGTCTTTTTTTCAAGTACATCCCATATATAATTCAGTCTATCTACCACATAAATGTCTGGATCCAAATATAATACATTTTTATAATTTTTATCAAATAGTTTTTTAAAACAAAATGGTTTTATTGAAGTGTTAAATTCTACGACATCATACTTGAATGCCATCTCACGCCAATTAGGTATCCAGGCTTCATCAAGTTTTTCTAATTCCAAGTCTTTCACATCGTCTGTAATATGATCTGCTAAGAAAATATAGAAATCCGTATCTGGTTCATGGATATTTGCAGATTCTTTTAGCGTTAATGCTTGTGCTAAAAAATTTTTGGAGCAAATTGTAAAAATGCAATTCTTTTTCATAATCATTTATCTTACGATTTTTATTATTTCTGCGGGAACCCCAGCAGCTATGGCAAAAGCAGGAATATCATGTGTTACCACAGCATTTGCTGCGACAATAACATTATTCCCAATATGTACACCGCCAAGAACTGTAACCTTATCACCGAGCCACACATTATTACCAATAATAATTTCGCCCTTTGATTGTAATTCTCTCTGAACTGGGGGGATGTTTGCGTCTTCTAGGCTAAGCCCTCCATGCGCATTATCACCAATATAAACAAAACGACCTGTTAGCAAACCATCACCAATTGTAATTCGGTTGATTGCCGTAATATGACAGAACTCACCAATATTGCAATCATTACCAATAATGATCTCAGGCTTATAGTGTTCATCCTTACCATAGCGCTCCCATGCGCCTAATATGCTATAAGCTTGAATACTTGTTCTTTCCCCAATATGAATCCTTTGGGAACCTCCACCTTGCAGTCGCAACGGGTATTGGAAATGGCATTTCTCCCCGACCTCTCCGATGAAGTTACTAATCCACATCGTATACAACACGTTTCGCTTACCCTTTAACCACTGACACAAGCGATAAGTATATATATGACTCCAAAGGTGCATCAAAAAAGAAACAACTAACTTTATTACTTTCTCCATTGCTCAATTTGCAAAATTTATTTGCCATGTTTACTACATTACCAAGAACACTACTACCGAACTAAAGACTTTACGCACCTCTTGAGTAAAGCAACTGATAAATAAAAGTAAGCATACGGCTTAAAGCCATAGTACTTAACCAAAATATTCCAACTACCCTTTAATCCAAATCTACTCCTTCTACGAAAAATTAGCAAATTAATAATATAGACAACTAAGAAATCCCTAAATTCTATCCTTTTAATATAATTGAATACATGTTTTGAAATCAGCCCGTTATTAACAAACTCTACATATATTCCGTATAGGTTCTTTACAAAAACCTCAAAAATATTATAACCACCATTATTTGAACTATCATCATCATCTTCAAAATATTTAGGTAAACACAAAATTGCATTTTTAGAAGATGAGCAACATGCATTAAGATATGCTGGAACCTGTGAAATAAATGTGCCTTTATATACATTAAGATCAATGTTTTCCAACGTAGATGTCTGTATAATGTTACCACTTATAAATGTTATCCAATGACCAACAATCTTGAGGAATTCATTATGATTGTTATACACAGAAAAATCTCGCTTCTGTGATTTTATACTTAAATGTACTAAACCGTAGTTTTCACTTTCAAGAATACTTATTAGTCGTGTAACCAATCCTTCCACTGGTATATCATCACTACCTAACAACCAAACATACTTACCCTCAGCATGCTTAAAGCAATTGATAAAATTGCCATCCATACCAATATTTATTTCATTGCAATAATATGCCATCGGAAGTCCTTTTGAAATAAAGCTATCACAAACACTTATTATATCTTCTGTAGAACAATTATCAGAAACAAGCAATTGAACTTTTTCTGTGAATAAATCCTTAATCTTAAGGAAATGCGACAGCATTCGCTTTAGGTAAATTTTCCTATTATATATAGGAATGCATATTGACAATATAGGTTTATTCTGCATTATTTAAGAGGCTTTGACTTTATTATTTCTTTTTTCGACCATAAAAACTTAAGAAATACTCTTTCTCTTGAAAATCAAATAGGAATGTTGCACATATAAAAAAACTTAATCCAACAAAAATACCAGCTATCAGTTTAAGCGAGGGGATCTCTATAGAAAGAATGGTAGCTAATACTGTAAAGCAAACACCTACAGTAAGTAGTATAACATCGAATTGGGTTCGCAAATGTTCCCTAAATCCTATTCCAAGTTCCTTCTTCTCGACATAAACGCTTAAAATTGCCTCAATCACGGAATTTAATAATATTCCAACACATATTGCTTTAATACCAAAACCTATCGTAATAATAAGAATTACAAAAGATATGATTCTCTTTATTATCTGATATTTAAAAAGAATGCCAACATGACCGATTGCAGCTACTGGATTTGCCGATTGCTGAATAATGGGGTACAGCATGAAATTCAAACAAAAAATTTGTAAAAAAGGTACCATTGGCAACCATTTTTCCGTTAGCACGACCTCAACTAAAGGGTGAGCAAGAACTATCATCAGCCCCATTAATGGAAGTATTATATAATGTGAAAGGTGTAGATATTTGAAGTATAGTTCTCTAAGTATTTTCTGATTATCCTGTTCTCTTGAAAGTACAGGAAAAATAACACGATTCAAAACATCAGAAATATTCATAGAAGGAAACTGGCTAAGCGTAAAAGCTCTATTATAATATGCCAATTCTGCCGAAGTATATTTGCTTCCTATTACCAAATTATAAATATTTAGGTATATACTTGTGAGAATATTTGTTCCTAGAAACTTAGACCCATACCTAAACAACACAACGAATGATTCTTTAGAAAACTCTAGTCTTGGAATCCATTTTGATAGAGAAAACAAAGCAATCGTAACAATTACCTGACTTAACATACTTTGAATAACCAAAGCCCACACTTCCAACCCCATATAAGCACAAGTTATTCCAATAACACCACTAATAACAGTCGCAACCATGCCTGCTTTAGTTTGAGTCTTGAAATCTAAATTTATAGTCAAACGAGTTTTTTGAACAATACATAAGCTAGACAACACCAAATTAATTGATATAACCCGAGTTATATTGGTTAATTGAGGAGCATTGTAGAATTCAGAAATTAGAGGAGCTGACAAAAACATTATTAGATATAGTCCTGCAGCAATTGCAAAATTAAAAAAGAAAACCGTATAAAAATCAACTTCCTTCCTGTCTTGTTTTTGAATGAGGGCATTCGCAAATCCTCCTTCTATAAATATCTGGAAAAAAGACAAGAACACCTGAACCATTACTATAAGTCCATATGATTCAGGAGATACTATTCTAGCTATAACAATTCCAAGCAAAAAACCAATTCCCTGAATCGAGAATCGTTCAAACATGCTCCAGATAAAACCTCTACCGACAACCGACATATATAAAATACTCGCAACAGTAACGCACTAATGATCCAACGTAATTGGAGTTTGCTTATAAGGAACAAATAGTTCTTTTAAACATACTTTAATTGAACTAGCAGTAGACCTAGCAAATAAATAAGAAGCATATACCCCTGCCCTCAAAAAACTATACGATTGAGCATACTTTAAGTATAATCTCATCACAGAACAAAGATTTCTTTCCATCTCAAGAAACGGAAGTCGTCTTGGAGTTATGTTATAATGGAAGCACACTTCTTTATGCTTTAAGAGATAACGTAAAACAGTTGTGACGAGGCCTGCCGTGCTTCTTGTAACAAATCTTTGAATTCTTTGTTTTGAGTTGTTATCAATATCAAGCAATCTGATGTCCTTAAGAAACAACTCATATGTTTCTATTCTTTTAGAACTACCCCAAAAAACATTTTCTTCATTATATGAAAATGATTTGTTTCCAGCCAGTTCGGGTCTCATATTTGCATTAATTATTAAAGGCATATATACAATAACGCCATCATATCTTACTGCACAATGAGCATACATTAGATCAAACTGGTAATCAAACTTCGGTGGTAATTCCTTATAATAGTCTTTATTTATTTCCTCATGAAAAAGATCACTTCTCCAGAAGAAACCAGAAGGATGTTTACACGTATAGCTTAATCTTTCCAATGCATCTATCCCTTTATTTACAGTTTCTACATTTATTGGTTTATTATTAGACAAGTCCACATAACCATAATAAGGCTCGTATTCCTCCAAATAATCCAAAAAAGTAGGCATTACATTAGGTGCAATACAATCCTTATCATTCAAATTGAGGACATATTCAGACTCTTCATTATTATCCAGAGCAGCTTTTGCATTCTGTAGGGCGCCAAGGTTTGTCAGGTTTCTTCTTAATTTTAGCCTTGAATCCTTTATCTTTTCTAATTCTTCATAAGTACCATCAGTTGATCCGTCATCTTGTACAGTAACTTGAAAACGTGTATCATCAAGCGACAAATACTTTTTCACATCAGTCACAATAATATCTTTTCGATTGTATGATGCGATACAAATACTAAGTACATATTGTTTCATTGGCTTATTTCTTTTACATATTCTACTATTGATTTCACTAGGTTGATATCCTGTTGACACCCCATTTCAATGGATACATAATGCTGATATTTCAGTATGCAAAGTAGGTAAATAAGTTCCTGATGTAAGTGCCTTTTCTCAATCAGCTTTAAACCTGGTTCACTGATGTGGACATGGTTAATATATTCTGGAATTTGACGCAAATATTCTATATTTTCATTATTATATATTATAGTGCCCAAATCGACGTTTACCTTAACACCTTCACTATTACACTTATATGCCATTTCAACAGCCTGTTCCGTTGTATTTATGAAACGAGTGTTATATATTGTTGGATTTGCCTCTATAGCGATTATCGAATTATGTTCCATAGCATAATCTCCAATTTCTTTAAAGAAATCTATAGCAATATGATAGTTACCTGATACATCTTCAGTATCACGATTGCGTGGATTGCCAAATACAAGATTTCGACACTCAATCACTTCTGCAAAATCAATAGCTTTCTTTGTATATTCAATAAGAATTTGTCTTTCTTTTTTTGAACCATATATTTTTTCTTGATGTCCATACCATATTGACTGCATAGACGGTATTTCCAAACCATATTGTTCCCTAAGGTCTATGGACCACTTCTTAGCAACTTCTAATTTATCATACGGAGCCTCAGGATATATACGAGTGGGAGCTATCTCTAGACCTTGAAAACAAGTATCTTTTAAGAACTGATACATTTCTGCATCATGTTCAGCAGCCCATGCTATATTAGAAATCGACAATTTAATCATGTCTCATCTGTTCATTAATAAAACACTTAATATCTTCCAGCAATTGTTTCTTATTATAGAGAAAGCCATCTTTGCCTCCAAAGACCTCCGCATGGATGCTCTTTAGATGTTCAACAGGATAGCTCATGGAAACTTCATTCTTAAATGGCTGATCATATATGTATTCATATAACTCCGATGATAAAATAGGTTCTGTTGCAATAGTCAACAAGTGAAGATTATTCTCTAATGCAATATTGATTACATTCCACAGATTAGCAAGACTAAAATACTGGTACTCGCTCCTACTATCTGTAAAATTCAATGCACTGAATCCAGATTTTTCAAAGAAAGCACGCAGTGCTTTCTTATCATCTTTTGTCTCTGCAATGCATTTGTAAAAACCGTCTCCTCTGTCTTGATATAGACGAGCTAAGGATGAATTATTAAACAATTCTTCGTACTTAGAAGTTTTAAGCAAGCCAGGAATGTAATGGATTATATCGTAGATAAAATTCTTCTTTATACCTCTCCCGTATAAAGCAGGAAGTCTTACTATCAAGTAATCCTTAATATTCTCCTCCACCCACTTTTCAAGATATCTTCTATTACGACCGTATGTAGTACCATCGTTCTCATCAAGAACAGTATTTTCATCACCCTCGAAAACAGGATATACACTGATTGTAGAAATCAAAACCAGTTTCTTAGGAGATATTTTCCTTATATTCTCAATGGCTTCCTTTATATTGGTAAAATCCTGTTCAGGGTAATGATTGGCTGTAAACATCTCAGCTCTAATCCCAGCATAAACCAACAATTCAGGATTAGTATCATAAGCATCTTGAATATTTTTACTATTATACTTATTATCGAACTTGCGTGAGAGGCACAAATTCTGCCCTACAAAGCCAGTGTAGCCTACAATTGCATCTTTCATTTGCAAAAAGTTATAAATAAATATATGAGGTTTAAAACAAGCAAAACATATAATGAATACTATTGCAATTTTTCAATAGACTCAAATATATAGTCTTTTTTCTTAAACACTATCTGAACAAGTGTTTGAAGATATTTTAAAACCATTGCTAAAATCGCAAATAATCCACTAAATCCAATAGATATAAAAATAACCGTCGTAGTCCATCCTTCAACAGGATTACTTAGTAAATTATATATTATTGCATATATAACAAGAGTTACAAAAAGAACAAACATGACAAGAGCCAAGCCCAACGTTATGCGATAAGCGACGTCAGTGAAAAGTATCAAAGAATCTACTACGTTTGTAAGTTGTTGTGGATGTTTCTTTACTTCATTAGTTTTAGCCTTATATTCTATTACGTCCAAATTCAAACCTGAATTAGCATAAGCTGCCTTTCTAAAAGGTATTTTTTGAGTCATTGAATAAACCCTATTTATGGCGCGTCTAGAAACCACCCTAAAGGTTTCTATTCCAACATTAAAAGGAAGATGTGCATATTTATTGAATAACCTATAATAGAGACGGGACATAAAATCAGGCTTTTCATCTCTTCTCGCACTTACAATATCATACCCTTCTAAAGAATGTCTATAAATATAGTATAGCAATTCCCAACCAAAATCCTCACAGACACTATCAAACTCATAAACAAAATCACCTATTGACAAATCAACTCCTGCGTTCATAGAAGCTTCTTGCCCTTGGTGGTAACTCATGTTCAGAACAGACAAGACTAGGTTCTGCTGACCAGCAGCATATTCGCGTACTTCCTGTATACAGCCATCAGTAGAAGCATCGTCAACCACAACTATCTCGTATTTCTTGAAATGTTTATCAAGAGCATTATGAAGTCCGTGAATAAAATGACCAAGTACTCCAGCATTATTGTAGCAATATACAACGGCTGAAATAAAATTTTCTTCTTTATTAATCTGGTTCATACTCTATTATCGTTTAATTAGAATTTCGTCAAGGTCATATACTGTATTTATCTTACCCGACAAAACACTAATAAATGTCGGACTATCAGAATACTTCCTAATCACAGTGGGTCTGGAATCATCTATCTCTGATGCCAAGAGAATAGGCTTCATAGAATATAAAGTATGATCAAAGCTAAATTTTAACTCTTCTCTCATGTATTTTCTAGCCAAGTTACTCATATATGGCCATGCAGACTCTGGCTTGGCTACACAATCATTGCAGTTTCCAAGTTTATACTTAGAGCAGAATCCATTGCTTTGATCTTGGCAATTAAAACGAGGTAAGGGCTCTTTACAAACCACATGTGGAGTAAAGGTAACAGCTGTAAGAGAATGATATCCAGTTTTCCCAAAAGGCATTATTGAGAAAAACGGGCCATCCATAACAGTCAAGCCTATATCTTTCAATTTATTGTCAACATTACATATGATAATCTCACACAGTTCGTACTTTATCTTAAAGGGCTCAAAACCTAGAAAGTCATGGATTTGATTGACGGAAGCATAAGTTGCATTTAAAACAAAATTCGAAGAATAACTGCTCTTATCTGCAAGAACCACTGTATAATTATCTGAATTCTTTTCAAATGCAACAATTCTAGCTCCAAAGATAATCTTAGCATTAGGAAATTCACTTATTTTCTCAAGGAAATATGCCTTTAATATTTGCGCATCATATGTGTATTCCTCTGTCTCAAAAGCACCATCACAATAGCCATCTTTAAAATATCTCTCAGGGACTATTTCATCGCATCTAATATGTGCAGCATTACAAAACCTCTTAAATTCAGCAGCATCACTCCAGGAGAAATTGCTACTTGTGGCATACACTTGATTGAACTTTGTAAGAATACTGAAGTCATAATCTCTATTAAATCTTTCGAAATAGCCTGCTGATTTAATGGCTGTTGAATATGAACGTGGATAGTGGTATCCCATATGTACACGAGCTTGATTTATAAAAGTTGCACGCTTAAAAGCTGCCTCGTCATATTCCAGGACAATAACGTTTTCTTTGTTTTGAGCGCACCTTAGGGCAGCGTATAAGCCATACAGACCAGCACCCAGGATTATTCTATCGCATTTCATAGTTCATTTTATCCTTTTAATATTTTTACAAGTCCCTCCTCTATAGAAACGGCTGGTAGCCATCCTGGCAAGACCAATAATCTACTTGTAGGTTCCATAACCTCTCTTGTTTTATACGGTTTCCCACCATAAACTATATTAACCGGCTTATCTAATAATGTTCTATATAACTCGACTATCTCTTTTAAAGACATTCTATTTCCCGAATAAACGCCATATGTCTCATTTTTAACATTCTTATTCTCAATCAAAAGAGAAAAAGCTTTTTCATATGCTGTACAAACATCTGAAATAAATATCATATCTAAACGTTGCTCTCCTGGCGACAGATTCAAAACTTCATCTGTACCCGCAATCTTCTTGATAGTATTCCACAATTTGGGTCTCAGATCATTTGTCCCATATACATCATAAAGGCGCAGGGTTATTGCACGAATGCCCTCCGCTTCTGTATAATACTTTATGATTTTTTCAAATGCCTCTTTTGTCGCCGCATACAAATCTACAGGATTATAGTCATCAGAATTATAGTTCTGCCAATAAGACCCTGTTGAAACAATCAATTTCGTATTTGACTGTTTCATCGCTTCTAATATCTCTGTTCCAAACTGGATATTACTTTGTATCAAAATGGGTACTTGTTCTGGCTTATAATTGGTAATAACTGCGGCAGCTAAATGATAGACCACATCTGCTTGAGTCTTCTGAAAATAGTCACATAATGATAGAATATCACCGTCATACTCAAAAATATCAATTTTTCCAATGCTATCTTTAATATTGTCATAACCGAATTTAGGGTCTGCTATAATGTGGACCTCCCATCCCTTAGATAGCATATATTTAAGAACATGGGATCCAATATACCCTGTAGCACCAGTAATTATGCACTTATTCGCCATTGTCTACAAATCTTTCAATTTCACTAATACAAATGCCATATACATCTCCTTTTGGGTAACGCTTGTACCAGTCTGAAGTCAACACTACACACTGTTTTGCGCTTAATCGCGGCTTCCATCCCAGACGAATCTTGGCCTTAGTAATATCTAGCATCAACAGATTGGCCTCATGCAGCGCATTGGGATCCGAAACATCCTTCAACTCTCCACAACCGAAATTCTCAATCATGGCTGTGGCTACTTCCCATACTGTTAAAATACTCTCCTGCTCAGGCCCAAAATTCCAACCTTCGCAATACTCGGTCGGTTTCTCCCACATTTTCTGGGCAAGCAACATATAACCGCTCAGGGGTTCCAAAACATGTTCCCAAGGACGCACAGCCTTTGGAGAGCGGATATCAATTGGCTTACCTGCTTCTAACGCTCGTATGCAGTCTGGTATAATACGATCTTTTGACCAGTCGCCACCACCAATTACATTACCAGCACGTACACTGGCAAGGCTTACGTGATGTTTCTTTCCGTAATCCTCTGGATTAAAGAAACTCCTGCGCCAACTTTGGATTGCTATCTCACAAGCACCTTTACTGCTGCTATAAGGGTCATATCCACCAAAGGGATCATCCTCTTTATAGCCACGCACCTGCTCCTTGTTGTCATAGCACTTGTCGGTGGTTATCATCACGCCAACCTTGACGCTCTCAGTTGCTCGGATGGCCTCCATGATGTTAATGGTACCCATTACATTGGTCTGGTAAGTCTCTACAGGGATTTCATAGCTAAGACGTACCAAGGGCTGTGCGGCAAGGTGGAATACAATCTCTGGCTGATACTGCTCAAAGATTATCTTCATCTTCTCTCCGTCACGAATATCGGCGCGGATGTCAGCTTTGATCATTTTACCAATACCAGAGAGGACGAAGTTGTCTTTCTCAGAGTACGGCTCCAAACCTACACCTACCACCTCTGCACCCAGTTCGTGGAGCCAGATGCTGAGCCATGAGCCTTTGAATCCGGTATGGCCGGTTACAAGAACTTTCTTGCCTTTATAAAAGTTATTGAAAATGTCAATGTTCATGTCTCTTGAAACTTATTTTGCATGTGCAATGCAAAATTCTATAATGCATTTAATCATCCACTGGTTCATCTCCTTGGTCATACCAGGGAATACACCAATCCAGAAGCCATTGGTCATCACGAAATCGGTATTCTTCAGTTCGCCAACAATGCGGTAACCCTCTCCTGTCTGGCGCATCTCATCAAAGCAAGGATGCTTAATTAGATTACCAGCAAAGAGATTACGGGTCTGAATCTTGTTCTGCTCCAAATATCCTGTCAGTTCATTGCGAGTAAATCCCGCATCTTCTTTCACAGCAATCAAGAATCCAAACCAACTGGGATTGCTGTTTGTTTCAGCTACGGGAAGAATCAAACCGGGCACATCTTTCAGGCCATCATAAAGCATTTGGTAATTAGCACGTCGGGCTGCCACAATCTGATCAAGCTTATCCAACTGGGCGCAACCAACAGCTGCCTGCATATCGGTAATCTTCAGATTAAAGCCAAAGTGACTATATACATACTTATGGTCATATCCTTGAGGCAATTCACCAAACTGGCCGGTAAAGCGCATGCGGCAGGTATTATCTACGCCTGATGCACACCAGCAGTCACGTCCCCAGTCACGGAATGAGAGCGTAATCTTATTTAGTAGAGGGTCATTGGTATAGACAGCACCACCCTCGCCCATAGTCATGTGGTGAGGAGGATAGAAACTGCTGGTACCAATGTGGCCCCATGTGCCTGTTTTCTTGGTGACGCCATCAATTGTGTATTCAGAGCCTAAAGCATCGCAGTTGTCCTCAATGAGCCAAAGACTGTGCTTTTCACAGAAAGCCAGCACTGCCTTCAGGTTAAAAGGATTACCTAATGAATGAGCCATCATTAGTGCTTTAGTTTTAGGGCTGTAAGCAGCCTCCAACTGTGTTACATCAATATCAAATCCAGGGAGAGCTACATCCACGAAAACAGGGATAGCACCATACTGAATAATAGGAGTAACAGTTGTGGGGAAACCTGCTGCGACAGTAATCACCTCATCACCTTTCTTAATTCTTCGGTCACCAAGTTTAGGAGACGTCAGTGTATAGAATGCCAAAAGATTCGCACTGGAACCTGAATTGGTTACTGCACAATACTTCACGCCTAACCAATCTGCCAAGCGACGCTCAAACTTATGCGTCCATGGACCTTGTGTCAGCCAGAAATCCAGTGATGAGTCCACAAGGTTTACCATTTCCTCATCATTGAAATAGCGGCCTCCATAGTGAACAAATGACTTACCTGGTTCAAACTCCATCTTTTGAGCATGAACCTCTTTATAGTACTCACGAGTCAGCTCAAGAATTTGAGCTTTAATATCATCTTTCTTAATCATCTTTATTTCTTGCAATTATTTAAAAACCTTTCGGGACTGAGCGTTCCCACTTTTTCCATGGGGCTTTTCCTTCTTGCAACCATTTTTCCAACATCATTTTCTCGCGGATATTATCCATGCATTGCCAAAAGCCTTCATGGATATACGACATTAGCTCGCCTTTATTAGCAAGCATCTCCAACGGTTTACGCTCAAAAACACATCCATCACCATCAAGATAATCAAAAATAGTAGGTTCAAGTACCATATATCCAGCATTGATCGGGGCACCATCATTGGCATTCTTCTCTCGGAATGCTTTCACAGCACCACCTTCAATGTCAAGAACGCCCTTTTCCTGAGCCATCTTAACAGCAGTCAAGGTTGCTATTTTACCATGTTTTTTGTGGAAATCCACCAACTTGTTGATGTCAACATCACAAACACCATCACCATAGGTCATCATAAAGGTTTCATTGCCTACATATTCCTGCACGCGTTTGATACGACCACCTGTCATGGTGTTGTATCCTGTATCAACTACAGTCACCTTCCAAGGTTCCAAATTGCTATGATGTACTATCATCTCGTTCTTGCCCTCGCGATAATCAAATGACACATCTGAATTGTGAAGGAAATAGTTAGCGAACCACTCCTTGATGTACTCTTGTTTATACCCGGCACAAATGATGAATTCATTATGCCCGTAATAAGCGTATTCTTTCATGATATGCCATAAGATAGGCATACCACCTATTTCAATCATTGGTTTTGGCTTAAATACCGACTCCTCGCTAATACGGGAACCAAAGCCTCCTGCTAAAAGAACTACTTTCATTATTATCTATTTTTGTATTGTGCGTCGTAATACTTCTGGTAGTCGCCAGAGATCACATTGTCGAGCCACTCCTGATTGTCAAGATACCAGCGGACGGTCTTTTCGATACCCTCTTCGAACTGCAGACTTGGCTCCCATCCGAGTTCTCTCTGCAGCTTGGTACTGTCAATTGCATAGCGCAGATCGTGTCCTGCACGGTCGGTCGGTCACTAAGGTAATCAAGTCTATATCCTCACCTTCCTTACGTCCCAGCAGACGATCGACGGTCTTAATCACCACCTTGATGATATCGATGTTCTTCCACTCGTTGAAACCACCGATATTATAGGTATCGGCAATCTTTCCCTCATGAAAAATCACGTCGATGGCACGAGCATGATCCTCTACATACAGCCAGTCGCGCACGTTCTCACCCTTGCCATAGACAGGCAGCGGCTTGCGATGACGGATATTGTTGATAAACAGCGGGATCAGCTTCTCAGGGAACTGATAGGGACCATAGTTGTTCGAGCA
>JAEEGL014825449.1_pt1 | contig 42733 bp, 33 predicted proteins | sample 9134231 | NCBI WGS metagenome assembly JAEEGL01 (sample SAMN16246548, study PRJNA631951) | gut metagenome | biome: gut microbiome; feature: rumen; material: fiber-attached | host: Bos | place: Iran: Karaj | collected 2018-10 | reverse complement strand
ACTAAGGTGATGATAGCGTGAGGGTCCCACCTCTTCCCATTCCGAACAGAGAAGTTAAGCCTCACCACGCCGATGGTACTGCGAAAGTGGGAGAGTAGGTAATCGCCCCCTATGGAGACTCAGGAACCCGTTCCTGGGTCTCTTTTTTTGTTTCCCCTGGTTTTCTTTAATAATACTTTTCCTGAACGCCGCTCTTGCGGCGCAATACTGAACAACAACCACGCTTGCTTTTTCCTTTTACCTCTTTCTTTTTACTTTCCTTTCCTTTCCTTTCCTTCCTTTTTTCCTATCTTCCTATTATTCTCTTTTTCCCTTTCTTTTTTGATTTGTAAAAAAATATTTTTTTACAAAAAAATTGCTCAAAATTTTTTAATTTCACATAGTTTTGTTAATTTTGCACCGTAAAGTTAAATTTTGGTCGTTTGTTAACAGATTGCGGTATTTTTTGCTGCGTTAACGACTTTTTTTGATGTTTTTTTGACACTGAAATGAAGAAATCTACCATTTGGATCATGACAATTGTGATGGCAGTCACCCTTCTTGGGTTGCTGTTCATGCAGATTATGTACATTGAAAAGATGGTAAAGATGCGTAACGACCATTTCCGTGAGTTGGTAACACTGAGTCTCTATAATGTGGCTTCGAATCTAGAACGTGACGAGACAAAACATTTTCTTGACACACATCTTGACAATACTCAGTCGAAGATGATGAACATCAACGGTGGTCAGTTCAATTCTAGCGATATAGATTTCAACCCGAACCAATCGTTTGTTCCGCCTACTAGAAAGCGGTTTGGAAACGAGAATAGTTTAACACCTAATTTGGGTTATGATCGTAGCCGCCAGGAGACTCTTAAAAACGAATATCTTTATCAGAAGGCGTTACTCAACGAGGTAATTCTCAATATCCTTGAGCATGCCAGTGACCGTCCGATTGCTGAACGGGCCGACTCTTCAAAGGTTCGTTTTTACATAGACATGGAGCTTCAGCGCAATGGCCTTAAAATGCCGTTTGAGTTTGCTGTTGTCAATCGTTCGGCAACGATTGTATATTGCACTAATGGTTATGAGCAGAACACGAATAAGGGAGATAATATCTATTCACAGATTCTCTTCCCCAAAACAAAAGACAGCAATATCACACTCAATGTGGTGTTCCCTACCAAGAGTGATTATGTGTTCTCTTCCATTAAATTCATGCTGCCATCTATTGCTTTCACTTTTTTACTGATGGGGCTCTTTGTGTTCACTGTCATACTCATATTTAGGCAGAAGAAACTCAGTGAGATAAAGAACGACTTCATAAACAATATGACCCACGAGTTCAAGACGCCCATTTCTAGCATTTCGCTGGCTGCTCAAATGCTCGAAGACCCTGCTGTGGTCAAGAGTCCAGCGTTGCTCAAGCAGGCATCGACGGTGATAAAGGACGAGACTAAACGTTTGCGCTTCCAGGTAGAGAAAGTGTTGCAGATGTCGATGTTTGACCGTACTAGTGCCACTATGAAGCTTCAGGAAGTGGATGCCGACTCGGTCATTTACAGCGTGGTCAATACCTATAATCTTAAGGTGGAGAAATTTGGGGGCACGCTCACTGCCAATCTCAACAGCGACGACCCTATAGTCAATGTAGATGAAATGCATTTCACTAATGTGATATTCAATCTTCTTGACAATGCCATCAAGTATCGTCGCGAAGATGTGGCACCTAAGCTTACGGTGAGCACCAGCAACCCCGATGACTCTCACATCACCATCGTTGTGGAAGACAATGGCATAGGCATCAAGCGTGACGACTTGAAGAAGATTTTTGAGAAATTCTACCGCGTCTCTACTGGCAACCGGCATGATGTGAAAGGCTTTGGATTGGGTCTAGCCTATGTTCACAAGATGATAACCCTCTTTGGCGGCACCATCAAAGCCGAAAGCGAAGTGGGTAAAGGATCGAAATTTATTATTACATTACCACTATATAAATAAGAAAACACTATGGACGAAAAATTGAGAATTCTTTTATGCGAAGATGACGAGAATCTTGGCATGTTGTTAAGAGAGTATCTTCAGGCCAAAGGTTACAACGCCGACCTCTATGCCGATGGCGAGAGTGGCTACAAGGCCTTCCTTAAAGGCAAGTACGACATCTGCGTGCTTGATATCATGATGCCTAAGAAAGACGGCTTCCAGTTAGCACAGGAAATACGCACTATCAATAGCGATGTACCCGTAATCTTCCTCACCGCCAAGGCGCTTAAAGAAGATATCCTCGAGGGCTTCAAGATTGGTGCCGATGACTATATCACCAAACCGTTCTCGATGGAGGAGCTCGTGATGCGCATCGATGCTATCATGCGCCGCGTAAAGGGCAAGAAGGGCAAAGAAATCACTATGTATAAGATTGGCAAGTTTACCTTCGACACTCAGAAGCAAGTGCTCATAGTCGATGACATGTCAACCAAGCTTACCACCAAGGAGAGCGAGTTGCTGAGCCTCCTGTGTGCTCACGTAAACGAGATTCTTGAGCGCAACTTCGCCCTCAAGACTATCTGGATTGATGATAACTACTTCAACGCTCGTAGTATGGATGTGTATATCACCAAACTGCGCAAGCATCTCAAGGCAGACCCATCAATCGAGATTATCAACATCCACGGCAAGGGCTACAAACTTATCGCTCCAGAGCCCGAAGAGAAGTAGGCTTTTGATATTCAGTTTTGAATTATCAACTTTAAATTAATAAGTTCATGAGACACTATTTTGTGCCTCGTGAACTTTTTTATACTGTTCATCTTCAAAAATATTGATTTATGAAATCTGATTTTCAAAATCTGAAAACTTTTACTATCTTTGTAGTTTAAAACACCAATCACATTAGCATGAACATCCTTTACAGAATATATCACTACTGCATAGCGGCACCTATAGTACTGGTAATCACCATTATCACTTGCATAGTCACCATCATTGGGTGTACTTTCAACAGCAACTACTGGGGATACTATCCGGCAAAGTGGTGGGGTAGGGCCATGTGCTTCTTCTTTGGGGTGAGAGTGAAAGTTGAAAACCGCAACCTCATCGACCGAAATAGTGCTTACGTTTTTGTTGCCAACCATCAGGGTGCTTATGATATTTTTTCCATTTATGGATATCTGGGTCACAACTTCAAGTGGATGATGCGCAAAGGTCTTCACAACTTTCCTCTCGTGGGATGGGCGTGCCACATGGCTGGTCACATCATGGTTGACAACCATTCAGCAAGAGGTATCATTAAGACTATGAACGATGCAAAAAAACGTCTATCTAAAGGAATGTCGATTGTTGTCTTTCCAGAAGGACGGCGCACCGACGACGGTCACATCCACGCATTCAAGCACGGCGCATTTAGGCTTGCAAAGGAATTTGGATTGCCCATTGTTCCAATTACAATCAATGGATCATATAAAGTGATGTCACGCACCATGTTCCACGTGCAGCCTGGCACTATCACTCTCACCATCCACGAACCCATACCACATGAACAATTCGGCGACACCATTCAGGACCTCACTCAAAAAGCTTATGATGCAGTAATCTCATCGCTACAAGAGGAAAACAAGTAAGCATAACATATTCTCGTACAAAAAATAAAATCGACAAGGAATTAAACCTTGTCGATTTTATTTGATGTGAGATAAACACAAATTATTCAGTACTTACTCTACGACTCTTCCTTTGGGGGCGTTTCGGTCATCGGCTAGTTCTATGATTTGGCAGCCGGTGATGCTTCCGTTGTCGAGAGTTAAGCGGATAAGGGTGCGCACCTTTTGCCAGCCTTGACGTCCTGCCGCACCGGGGTTAATGGTGAGCACGCCTAGACTGCGGTCGGGAATGACTTTTAGGATGTGGCTGTGCCCGCACACAAAGATTTTGGGCTGCACTAGGTCGAGTCTTGACTTGATGCCTGGAGCATACCGTCCTGGATAGCCGCCAATATGTGTCATCATCACTTTCACTCCTTCGATTGTGAAAACCTCGGTCTCCTTGAAGCGCCGGCGCAGGTCCTGTCCGTCGGCATTGCCATATACAGCACGCACCTGTGGCCCTATCGACGCAATCATATCGATGAGAGCCTCGTTGCCGATGTCGCCTGCGTGCCAAATCTCGTCGCAGTCGGCAAAATGCTCAGCATACCGATTGTCCCAGTAGCAGTGTGTATCACTTATGATTCCGATGGTTTTCATTATTTAGTGGCGTTTAGTTGCGTTTGGATCGTTAGATTTTCTCGAACCACCACCAGTATTACCACTACCGGTATTACCACCGCCAGTGTTGCCACCTCTTGTGCTAGTGCCTGTTCCGCCTCTTGTGCTGGAGCCCATACTGCCTCCATCAAGTTTTGGTGGCTGCTTACCGTTCTCGCCACTATATTTGCCTTCGGGGTCAGCCTCTTTGCCTTCGGCAGCAGCTTTCTCGCGTTCTTTTTGTTCAATCATCTTCATCTCAGCCTCTTTCTCTGCTCTCAACTTAGTAATTTCATCGGCCGACATGTCCTTGGTGTCAATTCCTTCGAGCACGTCCTTTTTGTTCTGTTTTTCTCCTTCTTTGCCTTCAGCCAATTCCTCTCCAGGCTGCTGGATAGAACTGTCGAAGGTGCGGTAGTAGTTGGTAGTTAGCACTTGGAACTCGGTGCGTCGATTGATTTGGTCGGCTGCTGCTCGGTCTTCTTTTGATAGAGCCATGACGAAGGGTTCGCTTAGCGTGTCGCCCTCGTTAAACTGAGGGTAAAGGCGTGCGATGCGCTTTGTCACCACCTTGGGCATTGACCTGCCATAGCCATGAGATTGTAGTCGTGCGCTGTCGATGCCAGCAGAGATGAGATAATCAACAACACTCTTGGCACGTCGGTCGCTAAGCTTGAGATTATACTCATCGCCACCCACACGGTCGGTGTGAGCACCCATCTCAATGGTTATGTAGGGGTTATCGTTAAGCACTTGCACCATTGAGTCGAGGGCAGCCTTTGACTCAGGTCGCAATGTGGCTTTATTATAGTCGTAGAAGATATTCTCAATCACCTGTGGTTTGTCCATAGCAGCAAGGATGAAATCGACGTTATACTCGGCGTCCTCCTCTTCTATGTCGCTGGTGAACTGTTGGCGGCCATTGAGATAGCCATTAGCGCCTGCGAGCATCACATAGCTCACACCGCGCTGAAGGTCAAAGCGGAACGTGCCGTCGGGCTTTGCTACAGCTTTTTGGTTACTGCCGTCGTTACCCACGATGCGTATGATGGCATTAGGCACTGGTTCTTCGTCCTTGTCGAGTACATATCCCGATATCCACACTTTGAGGTCGGGTTTCTCGAAACTGAAGATGTGGTCATATCCGCGGGCATCCTTGCGGTTGCTCGAGAAGTAACCTTTCTCGGCCTCGCCCTCGAAGGTGATGCCGAAGTCGTCTCCGCTGCTGTTCATTGGTGACCCCATATTCTCGATAAACCACTTGCCCGAGGGTTGAAGACGTGCCCTAAACAGGTCAAGTCCTCCAAGTCCTGCGTGTCCGTTGCTTGAGAAATAGAGGGTACTATCGTTGCGCACGTATGGGAATCGCTCATCGCCAGGGGTGTTGATTTGGTCACCCATATTCTCAAGGGTGCCATGACCGTCGCTAATCATTACTCGCCAGATATCCTTGCCGCCTTGTCCTCCAGGCATATCGCTTGAGAAATAGAGCCATTTGCCATCGGTGCTCACGGCGGGGTCGTTGTAGGCCGAAAGGGTGTCGGCGGTAATTTCAAACTTTGCTGCGCCAGTCCACTTTGCCTCACTGCGGCTCGCCTTGTAGATTTCAACGCTTGTGCCTGAATCGGTCTTGCGCGGCGCTTTGGCAAAAAACATAGTCTGACCGTCGGGTGTGAATGCCGTTATGCCCTCGTCAAACTCGGTATTGAGGTCTCCCTCCACGAGTTCTGGGTTGCTCCATTTACCCTTGTCATCTTTCTTCGAGAAGAATACATCGCAGTTCTTGGCGCCAGTGATCTCGCTCTTGGCTGTGCCTGTTGCTTTCTCGCGCGACGAAGTAAAATAGAGTATGTCACCCTTGCTGTCGAGGAACATGGGGCAGAAATCGGCACGGCGCGAGTTAAATAGACGGGCATTCTTCACGATATATCGACTGCCTTCTTCTCGCACTTTAGGAGCTATCTGACAGCCGCGGATGCCTTCTTTGGCCTGCCAGTTCTTGGGTGCCGTGTCAAGATATGCCTTGTAGTTGCGCTCGGCAAGGGTGTATTGGCCTTCCATCTGCTGCGCTTGAGCGAGATAGAACGGGATAAGGCTGTCCTCCCATTCATAACGCTGAGCGTTTTGGTAGGATGCTGCTGCACGCGCACTCTGGTTCAAATGACGATAGCACTCCCCGAGCATGAACGCCACCTCTCCGCGCAGGTATCGATCTTCCTTGCGACGCAGTTTGTTGTAGATTTTTCGGTAGGTCTCGGCGGCAGCATAATACTCGCCACGCTCGTATTTCTCGTCGGCATCTTTCATCTTTGCAGTCTTGCATGAGGAGATTTGCACACCAGTTGCAAGCATGAAAGCCGCAAATATTATGTAGAGAATCTTTTTCATGTTGATGTTATATAACTATAATAAAAACGCAATCTCCCCGTCCTTTATTGCACGCGCGCGCGATTTAGTATTTTGTTTAAAGAATAGTGTATTATGTTAATGGCGACCACGCCTAAAAACTTGCTTAAAGTGTTTTTGTCATTAAACTTGCAAGCATTATTTATTGTCTAAAGAGGAAAAAAGATATATTATGAAAATTTTCAAGAAAACCGTTCTGTTGCTGGCAATGATTGCGTTGCCGGCACTTTGTTATGCACAACCCGAGGTGTGCAAAGTAACATTTACTGGAAAGCAACCCACCATCAAGGACCTCGCCCGTGCCTACTGCTCGCAATCTGAGGCAGGGAGTTTTGAGAGAGAAGCTCTTGCAGCTTACACTAGAGGTAATGCTAAGCGGGACAATGTTGAGTGCATTGTAGATACCAAAAATGGATATGTGCATTACAGAGTAGTCTCGTTTGATGGCACTGTCACCACACTTGAGATGTGCTATTGGAACTGCGACAACAAGAACGAGAAATTGGTGGCGGTAAATTACATTGATTCATCTATGGGTTTTGACGAGAGCATTCTCACATTCTATCGCTACAATGTGAAAACCAAGAAGATGAAGCTTATCGAGGCACCATTCGACCGCGACCCCAACGCAATTGACCTCGTGGACCAAGAGAAGGCTGACAAGGCCACTGTCGATATGGTGCTGAGCGCAAGAAACGAGGACTCCAACAAGTACCAGCCAAGCTTCAGTCTACCACGTACTGGCAAGGACATCACGTATCGTATGGCTGACCCAACTGCTATCCCTAAGGTCTTCCAGCGTGAAGGCAAACTGGTGTGGGACGGTAATGGTTTCTGCACAGAAGACTAATCTAGTTGTAGCACTAAACACAAAAAGCGCCTGAGGGCGCTTTTTGTGTTTATGTTGTGCATTAAGCTTTATACATTTTATTCGTTACCGAGCATGATGTTGTAGATGATTGTTATGTCGGTTGTTGTGATGAAGCCATCACCGTCAATATCGCTGGTGGTGATGAAGGTCTCATCGCCCTCGAGGAGGTAGTTGTATATGCAAGTGATGTCGATAGTGGTAACCTCACCGTCGCCATTTACGTCACCAACGATTACAGCATTTGGATCGAAGCCTAGCTGCTGGTCCATCCATGTCAGGCGGTCGTGAATCCACTCCTTGAGGTGGTTGACCTCATCGTCGAAGTTTTGGGCTATGTACTGGTTGGGCCACACATATTGTCCCCAGCGAGGCCATGCCTGGCTGTTGCGTGCCATAGCGCCTTGCTCAGTTAGTTGAGTAGCCATCGAGTCGATAGTAGCTATGATGCGGTCCTCGCGCATATTTGCACGACGGCACTGTGCCCAGCGTTGCTTTAGCAGGTTTTGGTAATATGGGTCTTTGTTGAGCTTATACCACCAGAAGGGCACTAGCTGTGTGTCGTTATTCCAGTTGAGGATGTCGTTGTTTTGATATACCCAGGTGTTGGTGTACCATCCGTTGTAGTAATCGCTGTTGCCAAAGGCTATGTTGAAGTCCCAGAGCACCATCTTGAAACGTGGGTCAGCGCTGTCGCGTAGTTTGAAAATCTTTGAGCTGAGGCGGTAGCCGTCAACGTTGTGTGATATTTCCTGAGCAATCTGAAAATCGACAAACGACATCACGTCCATATATTGGCGGTAGCCAGTTTCGGGGTCGGTGTAGTTTGACGAAGCAAGAGCGTCCTCCATCTCATCAATCTTTCCAGTAATATAGTTGTACTGAGTTTCGGTCAAGTCCTCATATTCTGGTTCCTTGAACTGATAGTTGATGTATCGGTAGGTGATCCACTGACCATTCTTTGTCATGGGATGATACTTCGAGGTATAGGTGGGCTCATCGGTGCGGTCCACCTCGAGAAGGTAGCCGCCAGTGAGTTCGTCGCCTTCCTCGCCTGGGTCATCAAGGTTAAGGCGCTGTTTGCCCTTGGTTGGCAGCTCGCACATGATGTAGATGCCATAGTAGATTCCATCGAGATAAAGTTCACAGTACTTGCCCATTGGGGTATAGTACATCCAGGGACGCTCGAGGTCAAAGATGAGCAGGTCGCGCATCATGCTCTTGTCGTTGTAGGGAGCGAGCAGAGCCCAGTTGTTGTCCTTGCCCATGCCTAAGATTTTTACTTTCTGCTTGGTGCCGCCCTCCTCTAGAGGAGCGTTAAGCGGTCGGAAAGAGTATGGCTTCTTGTCGCTTGCGTCAAACGATGAATTGCCGCGATACTTTAGTGCTACATATCCTTCGTAGTCAATAGTTTGTCCAGGGTGCGCTATGGTGTCGGCATAGTTGAGGTTGCCATCGCCATTGTGGATAATTTTCATGCGCGCTGTGATGCGCTCTTCGCGGTCGATAGTAGCTCCATCCACATCCATCCACACGATGGGTAGATTGGTCTGTATGAGTTGCACATTCTCGTTGTCGGGTGGATAGTTGGGATTCCACCCCCATTGTGCATTAACCGATGTCATAGCCATCAGTGTCATTACGAAAAGTAAAATACGTTTCATGTTGATTTGAGTTATTTGTTAATATTTTGTTATTTTTCAATCCAGTCGTTGTTTTCTTTGATTAGAGCGATGAGACGTGGAATGGCCTCGGCTTCGGGAATGTTTTTCTCGATACATTCTTTGCCTTTGTAAAGACTGATTTTTCCAACCGCAGCGCCAACATAGCCATAGTCGGCGTCGGCCATCTCGCCTGGTCCGTTCACCACGCATCCCATTACGCCAATCTTGAGGTGTGTAAGGTGCTGGGTGGCTTCCTGAACTCGGCGAACGGTGGTTTGAAGGTCAAACATCGTGCGTCCGCAACTCGGGCAGGAAATGAACTCGGTTTTGGTGGTGCGTAAGCGAGCTGCTTGTAGAATTGCGAAGGCGTAGCCTACTACTTCGTTTTGGTTCTCATAATCGGGTGCTTCGAGCCACACGCCGTCGCCCAAACCATTGAGCAATACTGCTCCCAAGTCGGCTCCCGCCTTTACCTGCAGCCACTCGTTGTCGCTGTCGAGATATCCGTTGTGCAGTATTACGGGACAATTAATGCCTTTGTCGATAATAGCATGAATGAGGGCCTGTTGACATCCGCTCACGTTTATATTGTCGGGGCTAATGATTAGCGCCACATTGTTGCATTCCTTTAGGAATAGTAGTTTTTCCACTGGAGTGCTGGCAGCCACTTCAAGCCACTTGAGGGGGGCATTGATTTTGTCGTTCCAATTATTGATGGAGAAAAGGGGAGAGGTGTTGCTCTTGCCGTGATATATTGCGGCGGGAACTATGAAATTGTCACTGTTGTTGAGAGGACCATTTTTGCTGAAGAAGAAGTCAGGACGATGGTTGCCCGCTACGTCATCAGGACTGCACGAAGCGATGACGATGGGTGTTTTGCCACCCACCAAGCCGTTGATGCTACTGCCAATGCGTCGCTTGGGCAGTAGAGGATCAAAGTCCTTACTGTAATTCCCATTGATGTGAGGATGATTCTCTCGACTTGCAATGTAGTCAACGAGTTTGTTGGCTACAGGTACCTCGAGTTCAGGATCTTCACTCAACGATACACGAATGGTGTCGCCAAGTCCCTGACTCATGAGAGCGCCTATTCCTACAGCACTCTTAATGCGTCCGTCTTCGCCAAAACCAGCCTCTGTAACTCCCAGATGCAGCGGGAATTGCATGTCTTCGGCATCCATAGCGGCAACGAGCCGTCGCACCGCTTCGACCATGACTACTACGTTGGAGGCCTTCATCGAAATTACCACATCCATGAACTTTTGCTCCACAAATACTCGCAGATATTCCATCACGCTCTCAACCATGCCTGATGCAGTGTTGCCGTAGCGACTCATTATGCGGTCGCTGAGCGAACCATGGTTCACCCCAAGTCGCACTGCAGTGCCATGCTTGCGGCATAGGTCGATGAATGGCAAGAGCGAGTCGTGTATGCGCTGTAGTTCGGCTTGATATTCCTCTTCGGTGTAAGTTAGGCTTTTGAATTGACGTGCGGGGTCAACGAAGTTGCCAGGATTGATGCGCACCTTATCGGTGACCTGAGCTGCTGCCATGGCAGCTCTTGGATTGAAGTGTATGTCGGCCACCAGTGGCACATTGCATCCACGCTGGCGCACTTGCTGGCGAATGATGCCAAGGTTCTCGGCTTCACGCACTCCCTGTGTGGTGAGTCGCACATAGTGTGCACCAGCCTCAGCAATACGCATGATTTGTTCCACACTCGCCTCTATGTCGTTAGTCGAGGTATTGGTCATAGACTGCACCCTAATGGGAAAATCACTTCCCAGTGGTGTGTTGCCAATATTCACAGTAACAGTCTTGCGGCGGCAATAGTTGAAATAGTTCATAGTTTTTAGTTCACAGTTCAGAGTTTTCCGTTCTTCTAAAAAAATCTCGCCATTTTATCTTTTATCCAAAGAGTCGCATCATGAGTGATACGCAAATCAGGCCGTTGAGGAATCCTGCGATAACCTGTGGCAGGGTGTGACGTTTGAGGAGAAGGCGGGCACTGCCAAGTAAGCCCGAAAGGATGATGGCAATGAGAATATAAGCTACCATCCAAGGTCTGCTGATGATTTCAAGTTCCATGGCGTCAATTTGCCACAGCAGAGCAAGTAGTCCTCCTATACCGGCCATGTGAGCACTGATTTTCCACCAAAAGTTGACAATGGTCGAAATGAGGCATGCCAATGCACCTCCTGCAAAGAACATCACCAGCCATGTAGGTTCATGAGAGTATATCACATGAAATACTGCCACGCCATAGTAGATTGTGCCGGTGATATAAGGTATGAGTCTCTCTTTGCGGCTTATCAAGCGCTTGTCTTTGATAACCTTGAAGTTGTGCAGTACAGCAATGGTTATCATTGGGAAGATGCAGGTCAGGGCAAAAATGATGAGCAGCAATTTAAACCTGTCTCCTGTGACGTCGAGGAGTTTAGGTGATATGCTGAGTGCCATTAGTGTGCTATAGGTGGGAGTGAGCAGAGGACTGAGCATAGTGGAGATGAACTTCGCCATCTCGTCAAGAATTCTTATTCTTTTTATTCTTGAAACCATTGAGTGAAAGATTACAATGTTTTTCTTTGTCTTGCGACAGGGATAAGGAGGTTCTCGCGGTATTTTGCCACTGTTCGGCGCTTGATGTTGTATCCTCGCTCTTGCAGGATGTTGCAGAGTTTCTCGTCGCTGAGAGGCTTTTTCTTGTCTTCATTCTCAACGAGTTCTTTGATAATCTCTTTTACGGCAGTTGCAGATGTCTCACTATCGTCAAGACTGTTGCCAAAGAAGTATTTCAAGTCAAATATGCCCCAATTGGTATCTACATATTTGTTTTGCCTTGCTCGTGAGATGGTTGACACGTCATATCCTGTCATCTCGGCGATATCGTTGAGCACTAATGGCTTGAGGGTCATTGTGTCGCCCGTGATGAAAAACTCCTGTTGCTTTATCATTATGGCCTTCATAATGTTGTAGAGTTTCTCTTGTCGCATCTTGAGCATCTCGATGAAGCTGGTTGCTCGCTCATATTGCCGCTTGATGAGTATGTCATTATCGCTCTCGCTAGCAGAAGTGCGTTTTGCGATGCGCTGATATTCAATCTCGTAACTCTCAGAAATCTGAAGTTCTGGAATGTCGTTGACAAGAGTGAGGTTAAGCTTGCCGTCTTCATTGCTTATCACAAAATCGGGAGTGATGTGCTGTGCGTTGCTCATTCGTTCACCAGTGCTGAAGATGTTTCCAGGACGGGGATTTGTGCGTTTGATGATTTTGTCGGCTTTGTGGAATGTTTCCTCATCAATGTTTAAAGCATTGAGAATCTTGTCGTAGTGGTGACGCTCGTATTCCTCGAAATGTTTATCAACGATGGCGTGGGCAATCTGTGCTATTTCGATGTTCTCGCCTTTCATGTCCTCAATTTGCAGCAATATGCACTCTCGTGTGCTGGTTGCGCCAATGCCTGCGGGTTCCAGATCTTGAATTACTTCGAGCACGTCTTTCACCTCTTGTGGTGTGACAAATTCGTTCTCCTTAGATATGATGTTTCCGCATATTGAGGTTATGGGGCTTCGTAGCAGTCCGTCGTCGTCAATCTCGCCGATGATGTACTCAGCAATAAGCAGTTGCCGCTCGTCGAGATCTCGTTCCCTGATTTGGTTCATAAGCACCTCAAACATTGACACCTCGTTGACCACTGGTGGGCGGTACACGTCATTGTCGATGTTTTGGCGACGCTTGGTTTGGATGTAGCTTAACCCGTCGTCGTTGCGGTCGTAGTCGTCATCATCGGCCTGAGAGAAAGCAGTGTCGAAGGGGTCATCACTATTCTGGTTATCGTCATTATCGTTGCTGAATTCGTCGTTGGTACCGTCGGTCTCTTCAAGGGCAGGGTTGTCGTCAAGTTCCATCTCGATTCGGTCTTTTATCTCATCGTCGTTCATCTCGATGAGCTGACCGAGCATCACTTGCATCTGCGACGCCTTCTGCTTGAGAACCATTTCCTGACTCAGCTTCTGTATCTGTTTAAAATCGTTAGTCTCACTCATAGCATTTCTTTCGATTGAGTTTACAAAGATAAAGGAATTGAGAAAAAATAGCAAGAAAAAGGCATTATTTTTACCTTGATAGTGTGAACACCGCTCTTGCGGCGCAATTCATCAACAACGCCCAAGCTTGTTTTTTTATGTTTTAATCTAAATTAGGAAAGATTTCATTCTCGATGTGGTCGAGGATGGCCGTTAGTTCGGCTTTGGTGTTGGCACGAAGCATGGCGATGCGGGTCTCGCGGAAGTTGCGGATGCCTTTGAATAGCGGGGTGGCGGCGAGGTGGCGGCGGATGTGTAGGATGCCGCGATACTCGTCGATGCGGTCAATGCTCTCGTCAATCTGTCGGCGCAGCAGCGCCATCTTCTCGTGTCGGGTGATTTCGGGTATGGTGCCATTGGTCAAATACTGCTTCATCTCACGGAAAATCCATGGAGCGCCAATCGAGGCACGTCCCACCATTATGCCATCCACACCATAGCGGTCGTAGTACTCGGCAAGTTTCTCGGCGCTGGTGATGTCGCCGTTGCCAATTATAGGGATGATCATGCGCGGGTTATTCTTCACCTCGCCGATGAGAGTCCAGTCGGCTTCTCCGTTATACATCTGAGAGCGTGTGCGCCCATGAATAGTCAGCGCCTTTATGCCACAGTCCTGCAGTTGCTCGGCAAGTTCCACGATAATCTTATTGTTGCAGTCCCAGCCTAGGCGCGTCTTGACAGTGACGGGCAGGTTAACAGCCTTCACTACCTCGCGGGTGATTTCGAGCATCAGCGGAATGTTGCGCAGCATACCTGCTCCAGCGCCTTTGTGCGCAACCTTCTTCACAGGGCAACCAAAGTTTATGTCGAGGACTTCGGGTTTTGCTTCTTGGGCAATCTTGGCGGCCTCAACCATAGGCATCACCTCGCGTCCATAAATCTGGATGGCTGCTGGCCGCTCGCCAGGGGTGATAACCATCTTGCGCAGGGTGCTGTCGATGTTGCGAATCACCGCGTCGGCGCTCACAAACTCGGTATAAACCATATCGGCACCCTGTTCACGGCAAATCTGCCTGAACGAGACGTCAGTCACATCCTCCATTGGCGCCAGCATCACTGGACGTGTCCCTAAGTCTATGTTTCCTATTTTCATTAATATAATGTTTTAGACTGCAAAGATACAATAAAAAACACAACCTTAACTGTAAGTATGAAGTTTTGAGTGTTAAATGAAACTTACAGAAATGAAAACCTCATTTGTGAATATGTGATTTACACAAAAAGCGCCAATTAAAGTTAATGGTTCTTATTAAAGTGGACCCAAAAAGTTAGACAAAAAACTTTTTGGGTCCACTGCAAAATTCAGGCACACCCTCTTAAACTATAATGATTTGGCTCAGTGTTTTACTGCCACATGGTGGGTTGAGATCTCGTTGCCGGTATACACCTTTAATATATAGTGGCCGTCGCGCATGCCTTCAACATTCATGTAGTTGCCACCGTTGCGTGCCATCAGGTTGCCGTTCATGTCGTAGAGCTCCACGCCCATGATGTAGCTAGGAACGCTAGCCATGATGTAGTCGCTCGAGGGCACTGGGCCCACCTTCACGCTGCTGTTGGCAGCGGGTTCGGGTACAGGTACAGGGTCAATGGCAGGTGCCGCATTGCTTGGCCCGAGCAGCACGCCATAAACGGCAGTGATGTCGGCAGCTGTGATAATGCCGTCCCCGGTTTGGTCGCCATTCACAATGTGACTGTCGTCGTTGTTGAGCAAGTAGTTATATAGCTCGGTGATGTCGGCTGCAGTTACTAAGCCATCTCCGTTGACGTCGCCTTGTACTGCTGTCTTCTGTCCCTTGAGCAGGTTGTCGAGCTTGATGGTGGTGCTCCATATTGGGTCTTCCTCATCGCTGTCGGTTTCAATCATCACTATTTTGTAAGTCTTGTTGGGGTTAAGATTTCCTTTGCCAGTGATGTATCGCCATCCGTGGAAGTCGATCTTGCCGAAATCGATGTAAGCATCTTCTTGGCTCTCATCGGTGCTTCTGAGATGCATCTTGAGGTATAAATTGCTCATGTCACCGTTGACATGCAAAAAAAGCTCTTCATTGCCATTAATAATTGCATTATCAAAAGATGTGCTGTATATTCCTGCTTCAAGCGATAGCGGGTCGCTTATCTTGATTTGCAGCGACTTGCTGCCAAAGAGGCGGTCGGTTGATGCGCTCAAAGCAACTTCGGTATTTGCCGAGACGTCTGCCACCGAGAACGTGCTGGCATTCTCAAAGTCCTCAATCACCGTGGCGTCTGGTTTCTCCTCGCCGGCGTCAACAGCAGTGAACTTGTTGACGATGGTCTCGGGCAGGTGGATGCCTGCTGTGTCGCTCATCTCTTTGTAGATGGTGAGTGTGTATTCCTCGCCAGGGGTCATAGTGCTGGCAACAGGGATACGAATGAAACCAAATGGGTCGGTATTCTTGCCTGTTTTGGTGTTACGGCGGTTGTAGGTGAGGGCGTTGCCGTCTTTGTCGGTAAGAACAATCTTGTCGTAGTAGTAGCTGTTGTTGAGCATCGAGTCGGTTCGCAGCTCTATGGTGGCGTTCTTGTAGTGCACTTTGTCGCCCTGGTGCGGGAAGATGTCGATTACCTCAAGATACTTGCGGTAGGTGGTCTTGAACTGGAGGGTGAATGGCTCTTGCATCCTCATGCCTCCACCATGCTCGGCAGTGGTGTCGAGAGTCACGGTGTATAGGGTGTTGATGTCGTAGGCATCGTTGGGTTCAAACACCATTCGGTAGTTACTGTCCTCCCAGCGGAAGTGTCCTTCTACTGCTGGCTCGATGTGGAACGCAGCCTCGGTGGCCTCGGTGTTCATGTCCCAGTTGAACTCAAACACCACAGGAGTGTTAGCCTTGAGTGGAGCGTCGCCTTCGTGCCACACTGGCGAGTAGTTGATGATCTCGGGAGGAGTCTCGCGCACTCGTGCCAGGTCGAAGTTGCAGTAGCTGGAGTGGTTGGCCTGAATGGAGATCTCCTTGGTCTGAGAGAAGTAGTGCTCTTGCTCCACCCTGATTTTGTAGTTGCCTGGGTCGAGCATCTTGAAGGCGTAGATGCCGTTGTACATATCGTCGGTGTAGCAGGTGTCGAGCGGATTGTCGTTCATGTCCATTAGGATGACGGTGGCGTTGCTCACTGGCTCGCGGTTGTCATCACCAAACATGATGAAGTCGTTGATCACGCGTGGCATGCGATTATCGCGAATGTTGCCAGCCACAGCACCCTTGCCGAAGAACGAGTATCCGAAGTAGTCGTCGGCGCCTAGCGAGAAGTTCCAGCCTTCCATCCAGCAGTAGTTGTCGTTCATCAGGCGATAGGTCTCGGGAATGTAGTCATGGAAGGAGCCCTCACTGAGCATCGACACGGCCTGATTGCCGCGCAGCACGCCAAGTCCTTGGTTATTCCAGTCGGGGTAGAAGGTGAAGTCACCGGCAATCTGGTAGTTGCTGGTCCACACTGCGGCGGCGTTCACCTGCAGGCGTTGCAATAGATTCAGGGCGAGCACGTCGCTATTGGCTACCACTGGCGACCCCGTAGGTCCTCGGTAGAGGGCAAGGATGTGGTTGCGCCGTGCTGGCACTCCGGTGGCGTTGCTGTGAATGGAATAGAAGATGTCGGCGCCACTGCTGTTGCACAGTGCCACGATTGTGGAGAGTGGCAGGTCGTTGGCGGTTTGGTTGGCTACACGCGACATACTGGTGGTGTAGCCCTTAGCCCTCAGGCAGTTGTTGAGGGCAAAACCTTTCTTGAGGTTGGAGTTCGACTCCCAGTAACCCGAAGTGTCGCCAGCGGCGAATGGATAAATCACCACGTTGCGGTCATCGCTGTCGTGTCCGCCATGGCCTGGGTTGATATATACGTGCGGCATGTAGTTGTTGCCGGCTATTGCAGTAATTGCCACTGCAACAACCATCATCGATGCTAATGTGTAGAAAAACTTTTTCATAGTTGTTGCAGTGTTATTCGTTAATGTCTAATGTTATCATTGTGAGATTGCCGTCGATGGTGGTATAGACGATCTTGCCGCCACCAGCGGTGGGCTGCATGGTCATCGACGTCTTGGGGGTGAGTTCATGGCGCGAAGTGCCGTCGGCTTTGAGCAGGAGAATCTGCGACGAGGTATATTGATATCCGTCGTCGCTAGCATTTTGGGCAACGAGGTAGTCGTTGTTATACCAGCACGGCATCTCGTAGTTGCCTAGCTCGGCAAGCACCTTGCCTTGCAGGGTGGTGACCACGATGCCACGGCCGGCTGCATAGAAGGCGATTTTGTCGCCAGCGGGAGAGACACTCGACCACAGATAGCCGGCATAGCTCTCGACGGGAGTATAGCGGCTCTCTTTGCCGTCAACGTTTACAACGAGTTGCGAACCAGTGGTATAGACGCTCACGCCACGCTTGGGAGCGGTGGCAAAGGTGTGGCTCTCACCGTTCATAGCCATGCCCTGAGTTCCTGTCTCGAGGTGCACGGCTCCGTGTTGTGCCTCAAGCACCACGTCGCTGGCTTGGCGCTTGAGGTCGTAGCGCATGCCAGTGCGGAATACCAGTCGGCTTTTCTCGTCAACCTTGCTGGTGATATAATAGACTTGGCCGTCGTTGCTCCACTTGGCGTCGAAGCCTGCACCAGTCTGCTCGCTGATAGTGGTGACAGCTTGTGTGCCCAGGTCAAGCATCTTAAGGCCGCGAGCATCGACGTCGCTGTATAGCAGGCGGTCGCCGCTGGGGCTTAGGGTGGGGTAGAAGGCTGGCTCAATGCCGCGCAGCAGCGGCGTGGTGCTCGTCACCGTCACCTGCTGTGCACCGGCAACCATTGCCCAAGCCCACATTAGTAATAGTAATGATTTTTTCATTGTGAGAATGTATTAAATGTTAGTTTTTTGCACAAGAATTGTATCTTTTTGCAAAGATAAATGTAAAAAATGAAAAAACAAAAATATCTGACTCCTAATTCTCTCGAATTATTACAAATGCTATCTCTGCGTCCAGCACATTACTTTTAAACATACTAATTAGGTTTGTTTCAACTGTTTTTTTGATGGATTTTACATCAAAAAAAGTCGCTCTTTGAGTGGGTGATTTTAGGAATTTCGGTATTCCATAGGTGTCATTCCGAGGTGTTGTTTCACATATTTTCCAAAGAATGATGTGTTGGAGAACCCCACGCGGTTGCCCACTTGCTTAATGCTCAAGTCGGTCTTTTTCAAGTAGTAGCGAATGTCCTCAATTACTTGTTCTCGAATCCACTCGTTGGCAGTCTTTCCCGATATTCGTTTGCATATCGAAGTGAGGTGCTTAGGCGAGATGCATAGTTCGCTGGCATAATATTCCACGGTGTGGTATTTCACTTCGCTATTATGCAGCACTTCGAGAAATCGCTGAAAATGAGAGTTTGACAGTTTTGTTTCCTCGCTGAGGTTGTCTTCGGGTAGCATGAGTTTCATCTCTCCGCACAAGGCAAGAAGAGCCACCTTGAGAAGCGATTGGACAACCTCTTTACGGAAAGGTTTTTTATTGCCTCGTTCAACTGCTGAACGCAGCATATCATAGAATTGTGAATAGTTATCTACATCTTCATCATCTAAGGTGATGACGTGGTTGTGATGAACATACATCATGTCGTTCCAAATCATCATCTTCTCACGAAGCAGACTTTGCAATATGCTGGTGGTGAGGAACATTGCCTTCATGTCGAAATCTGGGCTAATCATAATGTCGGTCACCAAGACGTTTTGAGGCACTATCGCCACTTGATTCTTTGACAAAGACATTTGCGTATCGTTCATCTTTGCCTGAATCTTGCCATTGGTGCAAATCATGATAACGTTCATAGCAATGTGAGCGGCATTAATCTCGGTGAATTGTTGAATGCTGTCAACCACCACGATTTCGTTATCGGAATAGCCTATTCTCACTTCCCCTTTCTCGGCCAGTGATTGCAATGTTATTTCTTCGTTACGTTTCATCGCTTCATGATTTTGTTGCAAAAGTAATAAAAGATGCTGGAATGGGATGTTTTATTTGACGATTATTTTGTTCTATTTGCTACCAAAGGAGAAAAATATCGTATTTTCTAACAAATAAAACACGCTAAATGGTCATTATATTGTTACTTTTGCACATAAAATTCAGTTCAACAATGAGAAATAGCACACTTTTTTTATCAGTTATATTGGTTGTGACACTTCTTTCAGGCTGCAAAAAACAAGAAGAAAAAGCAGCAAAAAAACCTGTGAGAGTGGAGACCGAAGTGGTGACGGTGGGTGGCGTTGAGAACGGCCAAACCTACGTGGGCGTAGTAGAGGAAAATGAGGCTACTGCTGTGAGTTTCACCACGATGGGAGTGATAAAACGAATGTATGTGAGTGAAGGACAGGTGGTGAGCCGCGGTCAGTTGCTTGCCGAGATTGATGCCTCGTCGTCGAGCAATGGCGTGGAAATCGCTAGAGCGTCAACCAATCAGGCTAACGACATGGTGAAACAGGCTGAGCAAGTCTATGCACAAGCTAAAGATGCCTACGACCGCATGAAAATATTGCATGACAACGGCTCGTTGCCCGAGATTAAATGGGTGGAAGTGGAGACGCGTCTGCGTCAGGCCGAGACAGGCCTCAACTCAGCTCGCTCGGGTGTAGCATCGGCTCAGGCAGCCGAGAAAATTGCTCGCAAGGGTGTTGCCGACACTCGCCTCTATGCACCTGTGAGTGGTGTGATAGGCAAGCGTCAGCTCGTTGTTGGCGAGACCGCTTTGCCGTCGCAGGCAGTGGTGAGCATTCTCGACATCAGCACAGTGAAAGTGAAAGTCTCTATTCCCGAAGACGAGCTTAATAACATTGGCGCAGGCACGCCTTCCTATATAACTGTAGATGCTATCAACAGTTCGTTTAATGGAGGTAGGATAGAGAAAGGCGTGCAAGCCGACGTGGTAACGCACACCTATGATGTGCGCATCAATGTGTCTAACCCCAGTCGTAAACTCTTGCCTGGCATGGTTGCATCGGTACAGTTCTTGAACGGTTCACGTGGCGAGTCGGGCAATGTGTATGTGCCCATCAGCGCTGTTCATAAGAACCCTGGTGGAGAATGCTTTGTGTGGACAATCGACGCCAATAAGCAGGCACACCGCACTACAATCACTGTGGGTTCTACCAAAGGAAACCGCATCGCCATCATCAGTGGCTTGAGGGTTGGTGAGCGCTTAATCACCAATGGCGGCCAGAAACTCAGTGAAGGAACAGCGGTGGTTTTTTAGTTCAGAGTTCACAGTTAGGAGTTAAGAGTTAAGAGTTGAGAGTTCAGAGTTCATAGTTCAGAGTTTATAGTTTTGAACTTGGAACGAGACTTCACCTTCCACCTTCCACTTTCCAACGATCACCGATAAACGAAAAACGATAAACGAATAACGATAAACGAAAAACGATAAACGAATAACGATAAAATATAGTTCATGTCACGCGAGAAAATGAACTGGCTGAAATGGCCACTTGAGCATTACCCAATATCACTGCTGATTATCGTAATCTTGTTTGTGATGGGCATCTTTGGCATGAAAGTGATGCCCAAAGATGAGTTTCCTGCATTCACCATACGTCAAGGTGTGGTGGTGGCTGTGTATCCTGGCGCCACTGCCGAGGAGGTGGAGCAGCAGGTGGCACGCCCGCTGGAGCGCTTTCTGTTCACCTATAGCGAGGTGAAGCGCGCCAAAACCACCACGACCTCTCAAGATGGGATGTGCATAGTGATGGTGCACCTTAATGATAATGTCAACAACAAAGATGAGGTGTGGTCGAAGATAAAGCATGGTCTGACGTTGTTTAAACAGCAGTTGCCAAGCGGTGTGCTGGCTCTTGTCGCCAATGACGACTTTGGCAACACCTCGGCGCTCCTCATCGCCGTAGAAGGCAAGAACCGCAGTTACAGGGAGTTACAGGACTATAGCGACCAGCTATCGGACCGCTTGCGACGCATTCCGTCGGTGGCTAATGTGCGTCTCTACGGAGAGCAGAAAGAGCAGATTTCGCTATATATTGACCGCCAGCGCCTTCAAGCCTATGGCATAGGTCAGCAGGTGCTGCTGTCGCATCTCAGTTCTGAGGGCTTGACCACGCTCAGTGGCAGCGTGAGCAACGACAATCAGCAGACCACTATTCATGTGGAGCCTACCGAGCATAGCGAACAAGAGATAGCCGAACAGATTATCTATTCCGATCCATTGACCGGTAAGGTTGTGAGGGTGAAGGACGTGGCTCGGGTGGAGCGTGAATATGACCCATCGTCGAGCTATATTGAGCAAGATGGCCATTCCTGTGTGCTTCTCTCGCTGGAGATGACTCCTGGTAATAATATTGTGAAATATGGCGAGGATGTCGATAAGGTAATTGACGATTTTAAGACTAATGACCTGCCCGATGATGTGAAAATCACTCGCATCGCCGACCAGCCCAAAGTGGTGGGCAAGAGCGTGAGCGATTTTCTGCGTGACTTGTTAATCTCAATGGCTGTCATCATATTGGTGATGATGATATTGTTCCCATTCAGGTCGGCAATAGTTGCAGCCATCACAGTGCCACTAAGTACCTTTATATCGGTCGCAATCATGTATATGGCAGGTATAGAGCTGAATATCGTTACGTTGGCAGCGATGATTGTGGTGCTGGGAATGGTGGTGGATAACTCCATCGTTGTTATTGACGGCTATCTTGAGTATTTGGGCAAAGGTTATGAGCCTAAGCGAGCCGCTATAGATTCGGCAAAGCAGTATTTCATGCCCATGATGCTTGCTACGATATGCATTAGCGTTATCTTCTTCCCGTTGCTGCTTACCATGCGTGGCGCGTTTCTCGATGCCATTGGTGTATTCCCATGGACTATCGCCATAAACTTGATGGTGTCGCTGCTGCTGGCAGTGACGGTGATTCCTTTCCTTGAGGTGCTGATTATAAAGCCTAACAAAGTGAGCACCAACGGCAATTCCATCACACGCGGCGTTCAGCGGTTGTATAATCATGTACTGGATTTCACATTTCGTCATCCGTGGCTCACAATAGTGGGAGGAATAGTGGTTATATTGATTTCATCACTAATAATCCCTTCGTTGAAAGTCAGAATGTTCCCTTATGCCGACCGCGATCAGTTTGCTGTAGAGATTTTCCTTCCTGAGGGCAAGAGTTTGAACGACACTCGCTTTGTTGCCGACTCCGTGCGCCAGGTGCTGATGCAGGATGATAAGGTGAAATGCGTGACCAGCTTCATTGGTTGCTCGTCGCCAAGATTTATGACAGCTTACGCGCCCCAGATGGCGGGCAAGAACTTTGCTCAGTTCATTGTGAACACCAAGTCGCAAGAGGCGACTATCGAACTGATAAATGAGTATCAGGCCAAACTCTCGGAGCAATATCCTGGTGCCTATGTGCGCTTTAAACGTATTGACTATCTTGAGGTTCCAGAACTCGAGTATCGGTTCTATGGTGAGAATATAGACTCACTGCACGTGGCGGCCGAACGCCTGATGTCGCGCATGCGCGATATGCCCGAGTTGGAATGGGTGCACACCGACTACTTTGAGCCGTCGCCATACATCAACGTGGTGCTCGATCCCGTTGCCTCAGCGCAATTGGGCATCAGTCGCACCACAGCATCGCTGGCGATAAGCACTGCAACCAGCGACTTGCGTGTGGGGCAGATATGGGAAGGAAATACCGAGGTGCCTATAGTGGTGAAAGATGATGCTGTGTTGAACTATACCAATGTGAAAGATATTGGATTTTCTACACCCTCAACGATTCTTGATGGGGCGGTTTCTGGCAAGAACACTACTGTTCCGCTTCGTCAGGTGGCGACTGTGGCACCCAAATGGGGCGAGACCCGCATCTTGCACCGTGGTGGTGAGCGTTGCCTCACTGTGACGGCTCAACTTGCAAGTGGCGTTTATGCTGCTCCTGTTGAGCATCGCGTTGCCGACATTATGGAGAACGAGACCGAGCTACCCGAAGGGGTTCGCTGCGAGGTGGGTGGCGAGATAGAATATGTGAATGATGCCATTCCGCAAATCTTTGGAGGAGTGGGCATCGCCATGATAATAGTGTTCTTCTTCTTGCTATTCAATTTCAAGAAGTTCGGTGTTACTACAGTGTGCATGGCGGCTCTTGGCCTGATGCTTCCTGGTGCTTTAATAGGACTTGGACTGATGAATAACACTTTGGGCCTAACTTCGGTAATGGGTGTCATAACCTTGATGGGAATGATAATGCGTAATGAGATACTTATCTTTGAACATGCTATTGACTTGATAAAGAAATATGTGGAAGAGCATGGCGACTGGACTGTTGACCGCAAGGCCTATAATGCCGCCGTGAAGCAAGCAGCCTACGATGCCGGCAAGCGCCGCATGGTGCCCATCTTCCTCACCACAGCGACAACGGCAGTGGGCGTGGTACCAATGATTATCGCACAGTCGTCGTTCTGGATGCCTGTGGGCGTAACCATCTTTGCTGGTGGCATAGGCTCGCTGATAATGGTGGTAACAATGTTGCCAGTGATCTATTGGAAGGTATCTACTAAATAGTTCATAGTTCACAGTTCATAGTTCACAGTTCATAGTTCACAGTTCACAGTTCACAGTTCAAAGTTCACAGTTCATAGTTCACAGTTCATAGTTCACAGTTCAGAGTTCAAAGTTCACAGTTCATAGTTCACAGTTCACAGTTCAAAGTTCAGAGTTCAAAGTTCAAAGTTCAGAGTTTTGAGATTGCACTTCAACAACTTTTGCCACTGTCTTCGATAAACGAATAACGAAAAACGATCAACGATAAACGAAAAAATAATGAAGAAGTTATTGACTATAGTTACAGTTTTGGGAGGTTTTGCTTTTGTGGCAAATGCTCAGAATTGTTACACTCTTGAGCAGATTTGTGACTCGGCACGGCACAACAATATCGCAATACGCACTGCGCATCACAACATTGAGGCGGCGCAGTTACAGCGCAAGGAGGCGTTCACGAAGTATTTCCCCGATGTGAGCGCTACGGGCTTGACATTCAGAGCTAACAAGGGTATGGCGCAGATGACTATTAACCCGTCCGAAATGATTTCTCCAGAGTTGGGAATGGCACTTGCTCAGAGTTTTCCTCCCGAGGCACTTGCTTCGCTTGCCAATCCCATTGACATATCGATGATGAAAAAGGGTACTATAGCTTCGGTGATGGCTGTGCAGCCAGTGTTCGCTGGAGGTCAAATCATCAACGTAAACCGTCTGGCAAAGGTGGGTGAAGACGTGAGCCGCTTGCAGCTTGAACTATCAGAGAATGAGGTGGAGAAGACCGCTGAGCAATATTTTTGGCAACTTGCCACGCTCCAAGAGAAAATGAAGACGGTGCAGGCGGTGGAAGCATTGCTCAACGACATCAATAAAGACGTGGATGTGGCGATTAGAGCTGGTGTAGCAATCAGGAACGACTTGTTGCAAGTGCAACTTCGCCAGAATGATGTGGCGAGCCAAAAGTTGAAGCTTAACAATGGCATTTCGCTGGTGCGTATGCTGATGTGCCAGTATTGTGGCTTGCGTGACACTAGTTTTGTGATAACCTACAATGCCGAGATTGTTCCGCCTATGGCATTAAAGCAAAACCACCAGACTGCGGTGCTTAACACACCAGAGTATAAGTTGCTCGACAAGCAGGTGGAGGCTACAGGTCTGCAGGAGAAGATGGCGAGGGGCAAGAACCTGCCCACTGTAGCAGTGGGCGCTGGATATAATTTCCATAACCTGCTCGAGAAGAACCAAACATTTGGGATGGTGTTTGCTACTGTCAACATCCCCATTACTGGATGGTGGGGAGGCAGCCATGCTGTAAAGCGCAGCAAATTAGAGCATCAAAAGGCACAAGAGCAGCTCGCTAATAATACTGACTTGCTCATCATACGCATGCAGAACGCCTGGAATGGTGTGGAGGAGGCTTACAGCCAGCTGCAGCTAGCTCAACTAAGCATTGAGCAGGCAACAGAAAACCTGCGTGTGAACCGTGACTACTACAATGCAGGAATGTCGAAGATGAGCGACCTTCTTGAGGCTCAACTGCTCTACCAACAGGCGTGCGACAAGCGCACCGATGCCTTTGCAGAATATCAAAATAAACTATTGGAATATAAGCAAGCAGTTGGGGAATAGTTTTTAGTTCACAGTTCACAGTTCATAGTTCACAGTTCATAGTTCACAGTTCATAGTACACAGTTCATAGTACACAGTTCATAGTACACAGTTCATAGTACACAGTTTACAGTTCATAGTTCACAGTTTTCAGTTTTGAGTTTTCAGTTTTATGGCCGAGAAAAACTATGATGTAGAGGAATTTGTCGCTGAGATTGACCGCGATAGTTATGTTCGTGAGTTTCGTGATGTGGCGACCTTTGAGGCTTGTTGCCAGCAGTGTCCTAACTATGGCAATCGCTGGGGGTGTCCACCCTTCGATCACGATACATTGCAGGACTTGTTGCCCTACGAGAAAGTGATGATAATGGGTGTGAAACTCACGCCTCACGACACAAAAATGCCAATGGAGCAGGTCTATGACCTCATGCGACCTGAGCTAGAGCAACTAAACCGCCGCCTGCTTGAGTTGGAGCGAGAGAAGAACGGTTTGGCTTTTGGTTTTGTTGGCAAATGCGAGCGTTGCGGCAATGCGCCATGTGCTCGTGTTGAGGGCAAACCATGTCGGCACCCCGATATGGTGCGCCCCTCGCTTGAAGCCTACGGTTTTAACGTAAGTGAGACTGCAAGTAAGCTCCTCGGTATCGACATGGTGTGGAGTAAGGGTAAAAACGTGCCACGCTACTTGACGCTAGTGTGTGGTCTTTTTTATAGTTCATAGTTCATAGTTCACAGTTCATAGTTTATAGTTCACAGTTCATAGTTCATAGTTCATAGTTTGAATGAGGAACGAAAAACTGGATTAGAGATTAAGGATTTAATTATCTTCAATCTTCGATACTCGATCCCTGTAGCGCATGAATTGCGTGTTTACCAAGAGCTTGATGCTCCACCTCCGCCACCGGAGCCGCCGCCCCAACTCCAACTGCCTCCGCTACTGCTGCTTGAGCTGCTACTGCTATGACTTGAGCCCCAAGTGGAACCTCCTCCACTATAGTTGCTGCCGCCGCTGCTCCTTCTGCTTGCTGTGCCAGCTGCAATAGCGATGAGTGGCGATGCCATTATTGAGTACCAATCATTCTTAGTAGGCATGAAGAAGAAGTACCATATTAGTCCACAAATCAAGATGTATAGAATCACATAGATAACAGTCGCGATTATTGCGTCACTTTCTTTATCCTTTTTTTGTTGCTCTAGGAATGCCGAGATTTCCTGAGGATACTCGCCTTTCATGATGGGTGTGATGGCGCAAACAGCCTTTCTCACTGCAGTGCCGTAGTCGTTTTCCTTGAAAGATGGAATCATGGAGTCGGTCTGCAGTTGCTTGCAGAGCACGTCGGGTAATGCGCCTTCGGAACCATATCCTGTCTCGATGCGAACACGCCCTTTGCTCTTCTTTGTCTTTGGCTTGATAAGAATAAGAACTCCATTGTTCTTCTCTTTGTCGCCAATGCCCCAGTTTCTGAGCACTTTAAGACTATAGTCTTCTATCTCCATGCCATCAAGTGAGTTGACAGTGAGCACCACGACTTGTGCTCCATTGTATCGGAACAGTGACTTTAGCGAGTCGTTGATGACAGTGAGGTTAGCAGCATCGATGACATGAGCATAGTCATAGACAAGGATAGTGTCGCTGGTGGTTTTTGGTCGTGGTGGAATGTCGGCACTTGCTGTTGATGCGATGCAGAGCATCAAGATTGCTAAAATGATGAATTTTATGTTATTGAGATTCTTCATGACTGATGTTCTTGAAAGTTTAGCAAACATACACATAATGAGCCGATTGGTAAAGGATTATGAGGAAACCAGCAGCAGCTGTGGCGCTCACGAGAAATCCATTGAATTTTGAGAGTTTCTCGGCTTGATTACGTGTGGCACTATCCTTGGCGTAAGATACTTTGTTAAGACTTTTGATTTTAGCGCCAATGACGATTCCTGTGATGCAGAGGATGGCTCCCAAGATATCAAGATAGATGTATTCAAAAGTTGTCATGTCGGTTAATGCCAATATCACATGAATTATGACAAATGCCAACAGCCAAATCGACTCGTTGAACCAGGGGCTCACAGGGTGATCATATTTTGATTTGCTATTCTTTTTTGAGGCATTATTTTTGGCGGTAGTTTCTTTTGCCACAGGCTTTTGAGTGGGGGATACCACAGGCTTTTTGGCGGGCTTTGCCACAGGTCTTTTGGCAGGTTTTGCCGCTAGGTCCTCGGCAGGTTTTGTCTTAGGCAGAATTTTTGCTTGAGGCTCGCTGATTTCGCTCTGTTTCGCGATGTCTTTGGCGCTCATTGCCAGTTGAGATGCTGGCATTGCTGGTGGCAGATTGCTAGGGGCGGTGGGAGTTGCTGCCAGCGGTGGTATGCTGGATATGATGTCGTTGAGTTCAGGAAGCTGATAAGCAGGATACCATGTTGTGAACCCTTCTCTCCACACCAAAGTATCTCGTTTTAACCCAGCATTCAGCAGTTGGTGCTTTAAATGCGGTCCAGTGAAGCTTCCGTAAGTGTTTGATATGTAATATTCCATAGAGAGTTATGCCTATTGTGACTTTGAATATTTGAATGCTATAAGATATTAAAGTTTAATCCCAAAATGTCAAAAACTGATTTCGAAGGGATTTGCGACCGCGAATGCAGCACATTGCTGGCATAGAGTGCGGTTGAGGTCGGTGACAGGAGCAGTTTCATAGGTGGAGTTTGCCTGTTCTGTTTCAGTAATGGCGTGAACTGCAGTGTTGCCCACAACACTCACGTCATAGACAGGAGCGATGAGAGCCTCAAACCATGTGCAGGCTGCCACATATCTTCCCACGCCGTAAGCCAGGTGCTTGCTGTCGCGTAAGAGTCCATAAGGAGTGTTGAGACTAGATCCACGCGCATTCTGAATCGCGGTGCCAGTGGGTATAATCATGTCTATCCCGTAATTGAAAGTGAGTTTTGCCACTTCGCTGATGTTCTGCCAGTTGCCAATGCTTTTATCAAGGTCTCCATCCCAATAGCTCCACACTTGTTGCCAAGCTATGACCACGTTTTTATTTGGGCATAGCTTTCTGATTTGGCCTATGAGATAAGAAAGACTAGGGTCGAGGCTTTCTGGTTTTTGTGAGAGATCAGAGAGTTGCTGCACCGTCACCACGTCCCAGTCTTGTGCCAGCAATTCGTTTAGAGGCGCTTGAGTGATAGGCACGCTCATCGCTCCTGAGCATCGGTTTATAGTCACCTTATCGCCATATTGGCAGGTAACTGCCCAATATTCCAGCGATGCTCCACCTTTCACTGCCGAATATACGCATAGGTTGCTCGCGTCAATTCCCGAGGCTTTAACAATGTCGTTGAAGTATGCCATCGGGTCATCAACAAATGAGTTGCCTATCGCCAGCACCTTTAACGCCTTTTTACCTGTTGGCAACTCGTGCTTGGGGCTGTCATCAGCAACTGGAATCTCCAGTTCTTGCTTTGAGCACTGAGCACAGATCAGCAGTAAGGCAATAGCAGCAGCTATGAGATTGGTCCTGTTTTTCATAGAATGGCGTGATATGAAAGTGATTGCAAAGTTAGTGATTATATATTTGAAATGCAAATGGCGCTGCGAAACGCGGGTTCGTTAAAAAGGTGTAAAAAATGGACTTTTGCCTTTTATTATCTTAATTAAAGTATGTGCATTGGTATATTAATACTAATTTTACACGCTAAAAATTGGGCATTGAGAAAAATTGTTGATAATAATTGACTCAAAATGCCCTGTTATCGCTTGTTTTATTGTAACTTTGCAAGTTATTTTTAATAAAGAAGAAAATGAACAGACACTTTCCATTATATTTGATGCTTATTCTGTTGTTGTCGGTGACTGTTGCGTCATGCAACAAGAAAGATGAACCCAAGAGCACAATCGACGACAACTACAGTGTTTATTCCTATTCATCAACACTTGTTTCGGCATTCTCGCTGAAGGCCAACACTAAGATTGCCAGTGGTCTCGACTCGGTGACATTTGCAATTGATCAGGAGCGTGGCTTGATATATAATGCCGACTCGCTGCCTTATGGCACCCGTGTTACAGCGTTGTGCGTGAATGTTACCAGTGCCAGCACTGTGGCAGAGAGGTTGTTTATCGTGAAGAACGGAACAGTGCAGAAGGATACTACTATCACCTATAGGAATAACGGCAATGACTCAATTGACTTCACTGGCGACGTGACGTTGCGCGTGATTTCCCGCGACGGAGAGAACACCCGTGACTATAAAGTGAAAGTCAATGTCCATAAGGAGGAACCCGATGTGATTGTGTGGGACCAGAGCCGTCGTCGCGACCTGCCCAATGTAACCTCGACGCTCCAGGACTCGAAAACCGTGATGATCAATGGTGATTTCATGTGCCTGGTCAACGATAATGGCAATTATGTGCTCAGCAACGCTGAAGATCCTCTTGCTGGAACTTGGAATAAGACGGAGATTTCGTTCCCCTTTGTTCCCAATGTGTCGAGCTTCACCGCCACACCTCAAGCCCTTTATATACTTGACGAGACTGGTGAGCTCTATAGCAGCACCGATATGGGAGCAAGCTGGACCCACTGTGGCGTGGCATGGAACACTATTGTTGGTGCATATAACGACCGCATTCTGGGAGTTAAGAACGATGGCACGTCGTGGGTTCATGACGAGTATCCCCAGCGAGCAGGTTTTGTGCCTGTGAAGATTGACAGCAACTTCCCCATCAATGGCATGAGCCAGCTGGTGATGGCAAGCAACGAATGGACTGCCAGCCAGCAGGCGATGTGCATGGGCGGAGTGCTTGCCAGCGGCGCGTTTAGTAATGCCGTGTGGGGATATGATGGTGAGCAGTGGGGCATGGTGAGCAACAACAGTGTGCTGCCTGCCATGAGTGGCGCCACGCTATTTAGCTACTACACCTATTCCCGTTCATCTACTTCGCTCATCTACAACAAGCGTGTGACTTGGATGGTGATGGGCGGCACGCTTGACGACGGCAGTCTTAACACGACAACCTATATCTCTCGCAACCAGGGCATCAACTGGAGCAAGGGCGAAGGCGGACTGCAACTGCCAGCGATGATTCCTGCCTTTAGCGACGCGCAGATTTTTGTGTATGACCGCCAGCACAGAGCTAACGCTCCCCGCCTTAATGCCTATGACCCAGGACAAGTGACTCCAGTTACCGAATGGGATTGCTCCTACATTTACCTGTTTGGAGGCTATGCTGCTAATGGCACTGCACTTAACAACGTGTGGGAGGGTGTGTTGCGTCGTCTCACCTATAAACCAGTATTCTAAAAAAGATTAATTAATGGCTTGTTGCTCATTGAAAATATACTTTTTCATTGCTAAACTGCGTTTTCATTTATTATAAAGCATGAACATTAAAGTTGATAGCCAAATGATAAAGAAAACCGCAATGATAATGACCCTAGTGCTTGTGGGCACGATGTGCGCCTGGAGCCAGACCTATCGCTTTGAGGTTGGTCCAGCAGTGGGTGTGACAGGTTATTTGGGCGATGTTAACAAGAGCAACATGTATAAGATGCCTCGAGTGGCGGGTGGCGGAATATTCCGTTACAATATGAACTCGCGCTTTGCTTTTAAGGGCAACCTCTTGTATGTGAACCTTGCTGGAGACAGCAAGAACTTAGAGTCAAAGTTTCCCTTCAACCAGCAGTATAGCTTCACCGCTCATGTGGTGGATCTGGCAGGACAGGTGGAATTTAACTTCTTCCACTTTGGCGATGGCCCTCGCTACAAGCATTACAAGCGCATCACACCTTACCTTACTGCAGGTCTTGGCGCGGAACTGTCGTTTGCCAACGGCAAAACAAGTTTTGGCATGGTGCTGCCTCTGGGAGCAGGTGTCAAGTTCAGGTTGAAAGAACGTCTTAACTTGGGTTTTGAGTTCACGATGCGCAAGTCGTTTAGCGATAAGCTCGACGGCATCACCGACCTTTATGGCTACAGTCATGGCATCGCCAAGAACACCGACTGGTATTCGGTGGCAATGTTCACTGTGACTTATGAGTTCAGCAAGCGCTGCGTGAAATGTCATTATATTGAGTAATTTAAATGGCTAACAACAGAGATATGTCATTGATAGATAAAATAGACCGCACTCGGCTTCCCAAGCATGTCGCCATCATTATGGACGGCAATGGACGTTGGGCAAAACAGCGAGGACTAATGCGTTCTATCGGCCATGAGAATGGGGTGACCACAGTGAGGCAAATCACTGAGATTGCTAGTGAGCTGGGAATAGGTTACCTGACGCTCTATACCTTCTCGACCGAGAATTGGAACCGTCCTCAAGATGAGGTTGACGCACTCATGAACCTTGTGGTGGTCTCTATAGAGCAGCAGACGCCCGATCTTATCAAGAACAACGTGCGGCTCACTGCCATTGGCGACCTGGAGCGTATGCCCGACTTTGCTAAGCAGCGTCTCGCCAAGTGCATCGACGACACCTCGCACTGCACCGGTCTGGTGCTGTGCTTGGCACTGAGCTACTCGTCGCGCTGGGAGATAGTTGAAGCTTGCAAGTCGCTGGCACGCAAGGCTGCCAATGGAGAAATTGAGATTGACTCTATCGATGCCGACCTATTCTCTCAACAACTAGCTACGAGCAAAATGCCCGATCCCGATCTTCTCATACGCACTGCAGGTGATGAACGCATCAGTAACTTCCTGCTGTGGCAGATTGCTTACAGCGAACTGTATTTCACCGACAAATTTTGGCCCGATTTCACTAAAGATGATTTTTGCGAGGCTATCATCAGCTATCAGCAACGTGAGCGTCGCTATGGCAAAACCAGTGAGCAATTGACGTCAAATTAAACACGACAAAACATTACGACACAAATATGCGATATATTAAATTCTTAATAGTCTTTCTTGCAGTTATGACGCTCGGCACAACATTCAGCCGTGCACAAGAGTCATATACCTTGAATGATACAATTTTCTATCCAAAACTCTCCTTTAACGGCACTCCCAACAAGTATATGATTGCTGGCATAAAAGTTACAGGAGTTGACAACTACGAGGATTATGTCATAATTGGCTACTCGGGATTAAGCATTGGACAGCGCATCGAGATTCCTGGCAGTGAACTCAAGGCTGCAGCTAAGCGTTTTTGGCGTCAGGGGCTTTTCTCAAAGGTGCAGATCAATGTGGAGAAAATCTATGGCGACAAGGCATGGCTTGAGTTTAACCTGCGCCAGCAGCCCCGCATCTCTAAAGTCAACTTCTTGGGCATGAAGAAAGGCGAGCAGAAGGATATCACTGAGCGCTTGGGCAATCTGGTAGGAAATCAAATCACACCAAACATATCTAACCGCATTGAGCAAATTATTGAGAAATATTATGCTGCCAAAGGTTTTGAAAAGGCCACTTGTCAAGTGCGTCAGCAACCCGACCTTAGCAAGCAGAACGAAGTGATTGTTGATGTTGTGGTTGATAAACATGAAAAAGTTGGTGTCCACAAGATCTACATCGAGGGCAACCATGTGTTCAGCGACAGCAAGATTAAGCGCACCATGAAGAAAACCAACGAGAGTGGTATTCTTAACGTCTTAAAATGGTTCAGCCAGAAGAAGTTTGTGCGCACCGACTATGAAGAAGACAAACAGCGAATAATCGACAAATATAACGAGAATGGTTATCGCGATGCCGTGATAGTGTGGGATAGCATAGCTAACTACAACGAAAAACAGGTTGACGTTTACCTTAAGGTTGATGAAGGTAAGAAATACTATATTTCTAACATTAACTGGGTGGGTAACACTGTGTATCCCACTGCCACACTAAACGAGGTGTTGGGATTTGAGAAAGGTGATGTGTATAACCAGAAACTGCTCAACAAACGCGTGAGCGAAGATGACGATGCCGTTTCTAACCTGTATATGAACAACGGATACCTCTTCTTCCAACTCATCCCCACCGAGACCAAGATTGAAGGCGACTCTGTTGACCTTGAGATGCGCATCTATGAGGGAAAGCAGGCACGCATCAATAAGGTGGTGATTAATGGTAACGACCGACTCTATGAGAAGGTTGTGCGCCGTGAATTGCGTGTGCGCCCAGGCGAACTCTTCAGTAAGGAAGACTTGGTGCGTTCGGCTCGTGAGATTGCCCAGACAGGACACTTCGACCCTGAGAAGATGGACATTCGCCCAGAGCCCAACGAGGAAGATGGCACCGTAGATATCATCCTTAACCTGGAGTCAAAAGCCAATGACCAAATTGAGGTTTCTGCAGGTTGGGGACAGACGGGTATCATCGGCAAAGTGACACTCAAGTTTACCAACTTCTCTATCAAGAACCTCTTCCATCCTTCATCCTATAAAGGTATTATCCCACAGGGTGATGGACAGACATTCTCAATCAGTGCTCAGACCAATGCCAAGTATTATCAGGCCTACAGTCTCTCGTTTGTTGACCCCTGGTTTGGTGGCAAGCGCCCCAACACATTGCAAGTGTCGGCATTCTACAGCCGCACCACTGGCATCAACTCGTCGTTCTACAACAGCCAGTATCAGAACTATTATCTCAATTACATGTACAATGGCATGTATAACGGATATAACAATTACTATGGCAACTATGGCAACAACTATTATGAGAATGCCTACGACCCAGGTAAGTGCCTGCAGATGGCTGGTGTGACAGTTGGTTTTGGTAAGCGCCTGAAATGGCCCGATGACTACTTTACACTCATGGCCGACCTGAGCTATCAGTGGTACAGCCTCAAGAACTGGGAATATATGTACTACATGAAGAATGGTGTGAGCAACTCGCTCGTGCTCGGACTTACTCTCTCACGCAATAGTATCGACAACCCGTTATACACCCGTCGAGGCAGCTCGTTCACACTCTCATTCCACGCTACACCTCCTGCCAACCTCTTTGGTAAGAAAGACTGGAAGGCACTTAGCGAGGCTGGTACCGATGCTTCAAAGAAAGAGCTCTATCACTGGATTGAGTATTGGAAACTCAAGTTCCAGTCTAAGACCTATACTCCACTTACCGACCCCAATGGTCGCTGGACACTCGTGCTGATGACACGTGCCGACTTTGGTCTGCTCGGCAGCTGGAACAAGCACCTGAAGTCGCCATTTGAGACCTTCTATGTGGGAGGTGACGGTATGAGTGGAAGTTACACCTATGCAACTGAGACCATTGCCCTGCGTGGTTATGAGAATGGTGCCTTCACTCCTTACGGCCAGGAAGGATATGCCTACACTCGTTTAGGCATGGAACTTCACTTCCCGTTTATGCTCTCTAACAGTGCCACCATCTATGCTCTCGCCTTTGTTGAGGCTGGTAACGCTTGGACTAGCGTTAAGAAGTTCAATCCATTTGATCTCAAGCGCTCGGCTGGTGTGGGTGCACGCATCTATCTGCCGATGATTGGTATGATGGGTATCGACTGGGGTTATGGCTTCGACAAGGTTTACGGCACTAAGGGTGGAAGCAACTTCCACTTCGTGCTTGGACAGGAATTCTAAATAGTTCATAGTTCACAGTTCATAGTTCACAGTTAAGAGTTCATAGTCATCTGATTTCTGAAAAATAGAATTAAACTTTTAACTTAAATAATAGTCAAAGCAAGCAAAATATTAACAAATTTAGATACGTAATAGACAACATGAAAAAGTTTGCATTATTATTAGTGGCGATGGTTGCCTGCATGGCAACAGCCAGTGCTCAGAAGTTTGCACTCGTTGACATGGAGTATATCCTTAAAAACATCCCTGCCTACGAGATGGCCAATGAGCAGTTAAATCAAGTGTCGCAGCGCTGGCAACGCGAGGTTGACGAGCTTAAGAAAGCTGCCGATGCAATGTATAAGAACTATCAGAGCGAATCGGTGTTCCTGACCGATGATCAGAAGAAGAAGAAAGAAGAGGAAATCGTTGCCAAGGAGAAAGAGGCAATGCAGCTCAATGCCAAATATTTTGGTCCACAGGGCGAGCTTTTCAAGAAACGCCAGTCGCTCATGAAACCAATTCAGGACGATATTTATGCTGCCGTTAAGAAGGTGAGCGAGGAACGAGGCTTGCAAGTGATATTCGACCGCGCCTCGTCGCAAAGCATCATCTTTGCCTCACCCAATATCGACATCAGCAACCAAGTGCTAGAGAAACTGGGATACTCAAAGTAAGTGATAAGTTTTAAGTGTTAAGTTTCGACTGATAACTGACGATTCAAAACTATATTTTAATAAATAACCAATTAATTGATTATGTTTAAGAAATTTTTACTCGCAGTCCTCGTGGCTGCCCCTATGTGCCTGAGTGCACAGACTTTGAAGTTTGGAGCTGTAAATCCAATGGAAATTTTTAATGTGATGCCCGAGGTGACTACTGCCAACAACACACTGAAGGGTGTTCAAGAGAAATATGCAGCCCAGGCTAAACCTCTCGAAGATGAGTTGCAAAAGAAACTTAATGAATATGAGGAACTGGCCAAGAACAAGGCTAGCGAAGCTCAACTCGAGGCTAAGCAGAAGGAGTTTGAGGATCTGAAGACTCGCTATGACAACTTCATGCAGACAGCTCAGAAAGATATGCAGCAACAGCAAGAAACTCTGCTGGCTCCTATCCAGCAAAAGTTGATGAATGCTATTCAGGCAGTTGGTGCCGAAGGTGGCTATGCCGGCATTCTAGACTCTGCGACTCTGCTCTACAGAGGCAACAACATTGAGGATGTATCTGCCAAGGTTAAAGCTAAGTTGAATATTAAATAAGCTTATTGATAATTTAGAGTATGGCCTGTAGTGATTGTCGCTGCAGGCCATTTTTTTATGGTGAAAAAGTAAAAAGCATGCAGAAAAGTGTTATCTTTGCGGTAGTGAAATCAATTTAAATGATACAGCGATGAATATTAAACGATTATTGACGCTTGTGCTGGTGGTGTTGCCACTTGCGGTGATGGCGCAGATGAAGATTGCTATGGTCGATGTGCAGAGTGTGTTTGACGCTATGCCCGAGAGTCAGCGGGCAAGTGAACAACTCGAGAAGGCGTCGCAGCAATATAAAGCAGAGTATGAGATGATGCAGCAGGAGTTTAACGATAAGTATGCCGCTTATCAAGGTCTTGCTGGTGACACCCCTGCCACTATTCGTGACCGCCGAGTGCGAGAGATACAAGAAAGCAACAGCGCTATAGAGGCTTTTCTTGCCAAGAGTCAAGCCTCGTTAACCACTTTGAAGCAGGAACTAGAAGCACCCATTTATGCCAAGATCGATGCTGCTATCAAAGAGGTGGGCGATGCAGGTCACTACACATATATAATAGATGTGTCGAAAAGTCCAGTGGTTTATACTGGCGTTGGTGCCATCGACCTCACAAGTCAGGTGAAAAAGGCGTTAGGTGTTGATTGAAAACATTGAGTAGGGGAGTGGCGTTAACTTCCTTTCCATTTCTGGAGAAATGTCCGACAAAATGACCCCCGAGCAGCGTCATCGCTGCATGAGCCACATCCGCAGCCGCGATACGAAGCCCGAGATGATAGTTCGCCGCTGGTTGTGGCGACAGGGCTACCGCTATCGTCTTAACGTAAAGCAGTTGCCTGGCCGCCCTGATATTGTGCTTACTAAACTCAGCACAGTGATTTTTGTGAACGGCTGTTTCTGGCATGCTCATGAGGGATGCGACAAGTATCGGGTGCCATTGACCAATGTTGACTTTTGGACAGCGAAATTCCGCTGCAATCATGAGCGCGATGAGCGCAACTATCGCCTGTTGCACAAGATGGGCTGGTATGTGCTGGTAGTGTGGGAATGCCGGCTAAGCAAGGAGAATCGTAGTGCCACGCTACTGGCTTTGAGCCGTCGTTTGAGTCAGATTTTCCTAGAGACCAATGGCGCTAAACTATATCCTTCCGAAGACGAGTCCATCCCCCTCGCCGCTGAGCCACAAAAGGAATATGGGAAATAGCCGTTATTAATATCGCCTCAGTTACCCAAATTAAAAGCGAGATGACATTGACGCCATCTCGCTTCTGTTTTTGTAGGTAAGAAGTTGTTGTTATTTCTTCTTTCCTGCCTTATTGTTGCCCTTTTTGTTTTGTTGGGTAGTAGAGTTGTTGTTTTTGCCTTTATTGTTGGGCTGGGCAGTTGTGTTGTTGTCCTTGTTCTTGCCCTTATTGCTCTTTTGATTTGTTGTGTTGTTATTGTCTTTGCCCTTATTGTCTTTGTGGTTAGTAGTGGCATTGTTTTTGCTTTTACCTTGATCTTTAGCTTGAGTGTGCTGCTTATCCTTATCTTTGGTTTGAGTATGCTGTTTGCCATGCTGCTTGCCTTGATTCTTGGGCTGCTCCTTAGTTTGCTGTTTGGGTTGAGGGTGCTTCTTGGCATATCCTTTTTCGGGGATAGTGAGGTTTTGTCCTATCTCGATATGGTCGCCGTTGATATTGTTGGCAGCGCGCAGGTCTTCGGGTGAAACGCCATGCTGATTGGCTATTTTGGTGAGGTTGTCACCCTCTTTCACCTTGTGCTTAGGACTTGGTTGAGGTTTCTTTTCCTCATTCTTTTTCTTGTCGTTTTTGGCAGTGTTGTTCTTGTTCTTGTCCTTGTCGTTTTTGGCGACAGTATTGTTCTTGTTGTCGTTTTTAGTGTTGCCCTTGTTATCGTTCTTGGCAGTGTTATTGTTCTTGTTATCGTTCTTGGGAGTGTTGTTCTTGTTGTTTTTGTTGTCGTTCTTTGCTGTATTGTTGTTGTTTTTAGGAGCGGTATTCTGCTTCTCGGGAACGACATTCTTAGGTTGTGTCTTCGACTGATCGGGTTTTGGAGGCACTGGCCTGTTGTCACGGCCACTAACGTTGTTTCCGTTGTTGTGGTTGCCGTTATTGTTGTTGTAGTTGTTGCTGCTGTTATTGTTGTTGTAGTTGTTGCCGTTGTTTCGGTTGCTGCTGTTATTGTTGCTACTATTATTGTTGTTTCGGCCGCTGTTGCTATTGTTGTAACTGTTGTTGTAACTACTGTTGTAGTCATCGTTATAGTTACTGCTGTAGCCACTATTGTTATTATAGCTGCTATTGCCTCTGTTGGTGTTCTCGGCAACTAATTCTTGATTGCCGTTATTGGCATAAGTGTTGCCCATCACTGTCTCTTCGATGACAGAGTTCATGTTAATCACTTGCAGCACTTGTCCAGGATGCAGGGTGGTAGATGTGAGCTGATTGAGTTCTTTGAGAGCATCATATTCCATGCCATAGCGGTCGGCAATTTCTATAAAGTCTTCGCCGTCGGTCACAGTGTGGTAGATATATTTGTCAGCAACCTCTTCTTCGCCAACAATCTGTCTTACATCACCGGGTTTCACTTCACCTCTTTGAGCGTAAACGCTCTTCTGGTAGTTCTCTATTCTGTCCTCAGCCATGATGTAGCTGTAGATTTGTTGTGAAGGCAGTGCGAGTGTGAGAGGTCTAGCTTGAGAACCATTGATGACACCTGCACGATATTGGGGATTGAGGATTTTAATCTCATCAAGAGGTATGTTGAGCACGTCAGATATTTGGTTGAGGTGTATGCGCTTGGTCACCGCCACTGTGTCGATGATGAGCGGTTTCTTGGTGAGGGTAGGGTTGATGTTGTGCTTTTGATAGTAGTTCATCACATAGTTGGCTGCTATGAATGCTGGCACATAACCGCGTGTCTCACGAGGCAGGTAGTTGTAAATCTCCCAGAAGTCGGGGTTGTCGGTGCCGGCACGGCGTATAGCCTTATTTACATTGCCTGGACCGCAGTTATAGGCAGCGATAGCGAGTGACCAGTCATGATAGGTGTCGTAGAGCTGCTTGAAATATACGGCGGCTTTCTCGCTTGACTTGTAGGGGTCGCGGCGCTCGTCGAGTTGAGTGTCAACAGTGAGTCCCACACCCTTGGCTGTAGTAATCATGAATTGCCATAGTCCGCCTGCTCCTGCTGGAGACACGGCATTGGGGTTGAGTGCCGACTCAATGATGGGAATATACTTAAGTTCAAGCGGCATCTGGTGGCGCTCTAAGGCTTCCTCGAAGATGGGCATGTAGTAGGGACACATACCTAACATCTGTGCCACGAGAGTGCGGCTTCTAACGACGTATCGCTCGATATAGCTTTTCACGATCTGGTTAAATGGCATCTCTATATCGGTGGGCAGAGCTTTTAATCGCCTGATGTACTCAGCGTCGCTCACCAGTCCATAGTCGCGGTTTTCAATATTTGACTCATCGATGATGGCATAGTTCTTTAGATACCAGTTTTCCATCATCTCTTTTGTGTTGGTCTCAAAGCTCGAAGGATAGACGATGGCATTATCGGTAATCGACTCCTTGAGCGAGAGAATGTTTTTGGCTTCAACGCCAAAACACGTTGTTACAAACGTAATTGCTGTTAATATTAGAACTTTATATTTCATGACTTATATTGTGTTTTCTTATTGTGATATTTCGTGTGTTATTAAAACGAGAATGCGCATCCCAGCCCAACCGATGGCAAGCGTGACATGGAACTCTCGATAACTGCCGGTCGGAGTTGCATCGATAGGTCATCGCTCACGTCGAAGTGCATCATCGAGGCATCGACGTAGGCATCAATGACGTTTAGCAAATACACAGCGGCAATGCCAATTATGCAGATGTCGCGATAGCGGCGGTAGTAATCCTTGCGGTTCTTGAGTGTGTTGGTGAGCCAGTTCTTATCGAGGTCGCTCTCCTTAACAGTGGGTGGATAAAAGTCCATGTAGCTGCGAGTGTTGGGGTCGTTGTCGGTGATGTCACGGTAGGCTTTGGAGTAGTCGTTGAGCATGCGGTTGTTCCACGACGTGCCATAGGTGAGTCCCACAAAGGCACCAATCACGATGGGCAGTTTCCAGTAGCGGCGGTTGTAGATCTGACCTGCGCCAGGACATAGTGCTGAAAGCCACATCGCCCGCATAGGGTTGGGGTTAAACTTGAGTTTGTCGTTGACAATGGGCTTCGCGTCTTTGTCAAGCTTGGCGCTGAGCAACATTGTGCTGTCGGCCACCACAACAGTATCGCGCTCATGGTCAAATTCGCGGTTTTGTGCGTGAACCGTGCAAGCAACAACCGCACACACGAGCAGCAGTGCCATGCGTGACGCAAGATTTGATATGTGGCCGTGTTGTATCACATCAAAACTCAAGGGTGCGTTGCACTTAGACTTCCTGCATAAACCGAAGGCGCCGTGTGCATCGCACGTATGGTTATTTTTCTTTTAAGCGGTCAAAGATACTAATAATTCTGTCAAGTTCATCATCGCTGTTGAAGGCAAATGTTATTTTTCCTTTACCATTGGCGTCGCATGCCATCTTTACTGGCACGCCAAATGCCTTAGACAGATGGTTGGTGAGGATGTCGAAATCGGCGGTGTTGTGGCGCTTAGCAGTGTCTTCTTGTGGTTGTTCACCTTTTTTAATGATTTCCTGATAATGCTTTGCCAGCTGCTCAACTTGTCGAACTGATAAACCTTTTTTAAGTGTCTCGTTATATAATTTTAACTGCAACGCAGGATCGGATACCGAGAGAATTGCTCGGGCGTGGCCCATGTCGAGTTTCTTGTCGCGCAGGCCAAGTTGTATCTCTGCTGGGAGGTTGAGCAGACGCAGGAAGTTGGCAATCGTAGTGCGCTTCTTGCCTATGCGCTCGCTCAGGCGCTCCTGAGTGAGTTTGTATTGGTCTATGAGTTTGCGGAAGGTGAGGGCAATCTCAATGGCGTTGAGGTCCTCGCGCTGAATGTTCTCGATGAGAGCCATCTCGGTGAGCTCGGTGTCGTTGGCGTCGCGTATGTAAGCTGGCACGCTAGTGAGCTTGGCGATTTTTGCAGCGCGGTAGCGTCTCTCGCCCGAGATTATCTGGTATGTGCCGTTGTCAAGCTGGCGCAAGGTGAGTGGCTGGATAATTCCCAGCTCTTTAATCGATGTCGCCAGCTCGTTGAGCGCCTCTTTGTCAAACGAGGTTCTTGGTTGGTCAGGATTGGGCTCAATGTCACCAATTGGGATATCGTTGATTGCCGACGAGCCACTAAGTTGTATCTCGTCCATCGAGTCCATTGATATGAGTGAGTCAAGTCCGCGTCCTAATGCGTTTCGTTTCATATACTATTGAGTACTTTATGTGTGGTGAATGTATAATGTTTGGAATCACGACACCACAAAATTTATTTTAGCTTGCAAAGTTACAAAAAAAGGCTGAGAAAACTCGGCCATTTTTATAAGATTAACATGTTTTGAGGGGTTGTAACAAGGCGCTGATGACTGCTCTCCGATTTTTGGTTAACTGAAAATATCTAATATCTTAAGTCATTTTCTTAAGACAAAGATGATGCATAACACATCGCAGTGCTTTAATCTCTCAAAAAAAACCATAAAACGCTTGCATTTTGGAATAATAATGCCTATATTTGCCACAAATTACTCATCAATTATTTATTAACTATTTAAACTTTCTATTTTTTATGACTTACAAGATTATCGACATTGAGGGTGTGGGCGAAGTATATGCTCCCAAATTGATTGAAGCAGGCATCAAAGACACCGACGCGCTGCTCGAGAAATGCGCGAAACCCGCTGGTCGCAAAGCGCTCGAAGAAGCAACTGGCATCAGTGGCAAACTAATCCTCAAGTGGACTAATCATGCCGACCTGATGCGCATCAAAGGCGTAGGACCACAATTCAGCGAACTCCTCGAGGCAGCTGGAGTTGACACAGTGAAAGAGCTTCGCAATCGTGTGCCTGCCAACCTGCAGCCAAAACTCGAAGAAGTGAATGCCGCCAAAAACCTCGTAAACCGTGTGCCTGCACTCGTTGAGGTGGAGAAGATGGTAGCCCAAGCCAAAGAGCTTCCTCCAATGATGGAGTATTAATCTTTTACTGTAAGAAAACTGCTATGTGGCGGCATAACACCGCCACTTTTTTTTCACCACATTGCCGCAAGATCACACCCCACGTGCTACAAACCAGCGAAATTTGAAAGAAAATTAGCATAGAAAAAGAAAAAAATCAGAAAAAGTTTGCACAATTCAAACCAAAGCAGTAATTTTGCATCGCTTTTCGAAAAAACACCACCTTGTGGTAATGCTTTTTTCGAAAATGCATGTTCGGGATGTAGCTCAGTCCGGTTAGAGTACGCGTCTGGGGGGCGTGGGGTCGCTAGTTCGAATCTAGTCATCCCGACGAAACAAAGAAACGGTTAGTAAACAGACAGTTAGGTCGTTTATTAACCGCTTTTTTTGTCTGTGTTGGAGAGCAAAAGAAGCATCCGTGAATATAGGGTTCTCTGAAAAAATTATGCAAGTCGAACGCAGAGTTGAGCTTGCTAAAAGAGGCGCAGCCATTTTT
>JAEEGL016818260.1_pt1 | contig 42735 bp, 33 predicted proteins | sample 9134231 | NCBI WGS metagenome assembly JAEEGL01 (sample SAMN16246548, study PRJNA631951) | gut metagenome | biome: gut microbiome; feature: rumen; material: fiber-attached | host: Bos | place: Iran: Karaj | collected 2018-10 | reverse complement strand
TAACACTTCTTTAGTTCAGGATAGTGTTGAAATAACAGGCGGCGCAATAAATGAAGACAATAAATTAACAATAGGTTCAGGTGCTTCTTTTGATGCTGCTCTTACTAATGCAGGAACGGTAGATAACAAAGGTACAATGACAGTTAATGGAGGTTCCAATACAAATACACTTACATCTTCTGATAATTCAGGAACAATTGAATTTACCGCAAACTTTGACAACTCGGGAGCAATTGAACAATCTGCTGTTACTGTTTCATCCGGCACATTAACAAACATCGGAACAAATGGTTCAATAACTACAACAGGTGTAATTACAAATGCAGGTACAATAATATCAAATGCAAGCAAATTATCAGCAACAGGCGGTATCGCAAATGCTGCTACATTGAACCTGACCGGAGGAACAAATGCAAATAAAATAACAGGAGCAGGTACAACAAACTTCTCCGGAACAAGTATAAATAACAGCGAAATAACCCAAAAAGATATCACAAATACAGGTAATTTAACAAATAATGCTTTAATAACAACAACCGCTGAAATTACAAATTCGGGTACATTAACATCCAATGCCGATAAATTATCAGCAACAGGCGGTATTGTTAATACAAATACACTAAATCTGACCGGCGGTACAACTCAAAGTGCAATTTCAGGTGCAAACGGAACAACTCATATTAAAGGTGACGTTACTATCGCACACGCAATTACCAATAATATTGTAAGTTTAGATACTTATACTGTTGGTGAGGATGAATATGCCGGTGTTGCTAATATGGGTATTACATCATTAGCCGGACTTACAACCAATGGCGGTAATTTAAATCTTCAGCAATTAACGGGTACGGAAGATTATTCATTAGGTGCCGTTACATTAAATCAAAATGCATTTATGGCTATTGATGTTAACCTTTCTTCTGAAGGAGAAACAACTAAATCTGCCGATAATATAAGTGCAACAAGCGTTACGGGTGATGCAAAAATATTAATTAAAGATATTAATTTAACTACTGATTCACCTGATTACATACCTTCTTATGCAAAAGTTGCAGATAACAAATTAAAAAATAATGTTAATATTTCAGGTACAAAAATTACACAACAAGGCTATCTTGATAACTTTATAATTACATATGTAACCAATGATGATGATTCTAAACTAACTACAGCGGGCGGATATTTGAAATTTGAATATTCTGACCTTGTAAATGCAGTTAAATCATTAACAAAGACAAAAGCTTATGTTATGTCAAAAGATGAAAATGTTACTGAAAATTTAACTCCGTTGAACGGTGAATCATTATCTATAAGCGGTAATAACCATAAGATAACAGGTCAGGGTTCAACCGTAGGTATATCACCTGTAAAAGCAGGGCAAACATTAAGTATATTTGATGTAACAGAGATGTCAGGTTTTGATACCGCAATTGTAAATACTGCCGGTACAGTAAATCTTGAAAATGTTGTTATGACAGACAATACAACAGATATTGATAACAACAGTACATTGAATTTATTTGGTACGGATAAATTTGATACAGTAATAGGTACAGGCACTACAACAGTCGGCGACGGAACAAAAACAGGCGATGTTACAATTAATGAAAAACTTGAACAAGAAACAGTTACTTTAACAACATCAGATGACAAATTAACAAATAAAGGCTCTTCAACAATAGAGAATTTGGTTAATAACGGTACTGTTGATAACAAAAAGACTTTAAATATAACAAATTCTATAGATAATGCCAACGGAACGGTTAAGAATACAGTAGCAAACGCAGAATTAAATTTAACAGGCAACAATATGACCGTTGCAGGCAAATTGAATAATATTGCAGATGCAACAATAAATATAGACGGAACAGGTACAACAACATTATCCGCAGCAACAACAAATAACGGTAATTTAAACATTAAATCAGATACCGATATTACGGGCAAAGTAACAGGAGATGGTTCAACCGTAAATACGGCGGATAACTTAAATATTAAAGCAGATGTTGAACAGGAAACATTTACAAATACTTCCGGCAGTGTAGATATTGATGATTCAAAAGGCTCAATAACTACAACGGGTGCAATAACTAATGACGGTACATTAACCTCTAATGCAAGTAATTTATCAGCTGCAGGCGGTATTAAGAATTCAGATACACTGAACCTGACAGGCGGTACAAATACAAATACTGTAAAAGGTAACGGCACAACAAACTTCTCGGGCGAAAGTACAAATGAAGGTCCGATAAGTCAAAAGGATGTTACAAATTCAGGTAATTTAACAAATAATGCAAAAATTACTGTTTCAAATAATCTTGATAACTCAGGAACATTAGATAACACCGCCTTAATATATGCTGCAAATTCTATAGTAAACTCAGGCGATTTAACCTCAAATGCCGATAACTTAAAAGCAGATAATGAAGTTAAAAACAGTAATACATTAAACCTGACAGGCGGCACAAATACAAATACAATAACAGGAAACGGTACAACAAATACATCAGGTACGGTTGTTAATAACGGTTCTGTTACTCAAGCCGAAGTTAATAATACTGGTGATTTGACAAATAATTCCGATATTATTGCAAAAGTTAATAATAACGGCAAATTAACAAACGAAGGTAATATTAACGGTGATGTTAATACATCAGGTACGTTGACAAATAAATCCAATATCACAGGTAATGTAACCAACAGCGGACAAGCTGATAACAATGGTACAATCACAGGTAAAACAAATAACAAAGAAAATGCTCTATTTAATAATAACGGAACAATCACAGATGAAGTCAAGAATTCCGGTAATTTCATAAATAACGGCAAAATATCAGGTGATGTTACAAATACTAAAACTGGTAAATTTGATAATAATTCAAAAATTAGTACAAAACTTACAAACAGCGGTATTTTTGATAATATTGACGGTACCGTATCAGGTGATGTTGATAACAAGAAAAAAGGTACGATTGTTTCTAAGATAAAAGGTTTAACAGGTAAATCAATAAACAATGACGGTACTATCCAATATGTAGATTCAGGTTCAACCATAAGAGATATTAAAGGTTCAGGCAGAGTAGAATTACATTCTCTTGATGGCGGAACGGTAAAACTTAACAATAAACTTGATAATAATACTTTGGCTCTTTATAACGGCACATTAGTATTTGATAAAGTTAAAGACGTTTCAGGTTTTGAAGCTAATGGAGGTACTATTGATGCTCTTGACGGTAAAAATTCCACATATAATTTAGGTAAAGTAACCATAAACGGCAAAACAAACCTTAGACTTGATTTTGATTTGGGAAGTGAAGAATCAGATAAATTTATTTCTTCATATATAAAGAACAATGGCGGTTCATTTAACGTAAGCGCAGTTCAAGTCAGCGGTATGACAACAAAAGACCATATTAGAATTCACCTTGGTGATACTACAACCCTTGGCAAAAACAATGTTACTTCCGATTCATTTGATTTACCAACAGTATTAACACCTATAAGATATATTAAAGGTAGTGTGTCAGACGGGTATTTAACATATGAACCGGCAGGCAGCGGATATAGAAACTTTAACCCTTCAATTATGGCATCAAGTGTAACTGCCATAGTAACAGGTTTCCAAAATCAAATGCAGTCTATGCACGACGGATTCTATCATATGGACAGATACATGAAGTATTCAAAAGAAGATAGAATAGTTGCGGAAAATTCTCATAAATATGCTGCGTTAGAAGCCGTTGTTGATTTCGATCAAAATATTGCACCTGAAGTTTCGCAAGCTATGTGGACAAAGCCATATACAACATTTGAAAGAGTAAATCTAAAAGGCGGTGTTAAAGTAGATAATATTGCATATGGTATGACCTATGGCGGTGATACTAATATGTTCTATATGAGAAACGGATTTAAAGGTGTTGTATCAGGTTTTGTAGGATATAACGGAAACCATATGACATATGACGGAATATCAATGCAGCAGAACGGAGGCTTCCTGGGTGCAACATTGAGTGCATATAAAGGTAATTTCTTTACCGGTTTCACAGTTTCTACAGGTGCATCAACAGGTGATGCCGATACGATGTTCGGTAAAGATGAAATTACTTTATTGACCGCAGGTATAGCTAATAAAACAGGTTATAACTTTGAATTTAAAGAAGGCAAAATAATCGTACAACCTTCAGTATTTACAGGCTACAGCTGGGTTAATACACTTGATTATACAAATGCGGCAGGTGTAAGAATAAACCAAGATGCAATAAATGCACTGCAAATTGCACCGGGTATTAAAGTTATAGGAAATACAAAAAACGGTTGGCAGCCATATGCAAGTGCAGATGTCGTTTGGAACATATTTATGGGCAGAGGTCAAGTTAAAGCTAATGATATCATATTACCTAAGCTTGCTGAAAAAACATATGTTCAATATGGTGTAGGTCTTCAAAAATCTTGGAAAGACAGATTTACGGCATTCTTTGAAACTATGCTCAGAAACGGCGGAAGAAACGGTGTTCTGCTTCAAGGCGGCTTCAGATGGACTGTCGGCAAAGATTATTCAAATGTTCCTTCTAAGAAAAAATATATTCAACCAAAACAAAATAATATAAACAGCAACATACAATCTCAAACGCCTAAAACAAAGGTAACAAGAGCAAACAACAGAATAAGCCTTTTAACTGATTTCGGTGCCGAATATAAGTATACACTTGTTATGAAAGAAAAAGCCGTATAAATCAGTTTTCTGCTTTAGAATATTCTTTTAATCCGAAAAATATTAAGATTGCGGATATTATTACTATTGTGAATATTAATAATTCATTTTCTGTGCCTAATTTGAGATTATAAAATGTCGGGAAAGCACCTATGATTAATGCAAGAGTTGTAAGTCCGAAAACATAGCCTTCTCTTTTCGGCAGCATATTTGAAATAGCCGTTAAGGTTACAGGCATTGTAAAATTAAAGAAAAACATTCCCGAAATAAATAATAACGGAGAATTTATTCCGAATGCAATCAATGGCGAAGATATTAATAATGCTATAACGGTAACTTTTAACCAGCCTAATTTATCAGCAATAATACCGCCAAAGAACTTACCGCTTGCAACCGCAAATGTTAATAATCCTGCCAGAATAATATTGCCTTTCCATGAAAGAATTATACTTAAACCTATAAAAGAACGAATTGCAATTGCCAATATCAGAAAAATAGTTATTAATATAAATTTATTATATATAATAGGTTTCTTTATTTTGGAATCGACATTTTGACATTCATATGTATTCAAACATATTAAAATTGTCATTATAGCAAGTAATCCCGCAAAAATATAAGGAGATAACAAATTATCTTTTGCAATTAACAAACCTGCAAATAACCCTATTGCTCCGGGTGCAACATACATGCCGGGAATTGCAGAATTACCTTTCCCCAATTTTAAACATATAATCCCTCCACCTACATGGAAAAATGAATTCCCAAAACTTGCCAAAAGAACAGAGATTATAGGAACAGATATAAAAATAACCGACATTGCAGTTAATATACATCCTATTATCGCACATAATCTCGGTTTTTCTATTTTATCAAATATATTTCCGATAAAACTCTGCGTACCAAATGCAATAAGGTTATAAAAAACAATAATTATAAATGCTAAATCGTAAGAAAGTCCGTTTAACATAATAGTAGAATATAATGCTATCACACAAGTAGCATCTATAAGAGCATGTGTAATTCCGTATATCACGACGTTATTAATTGTTGTTTTCATTCCTTCTGCCTTTTACGAAGAAGATTGATGCCACTATCAGAACAAATAAAATAATCGAATATAAAACTTTGTTTTGTTGAATATCCGCATATGCAGGATCAACTATATCTGCATATGCAGGTTGAACAATATCGGCATATGCAGGCTGGATAAAACCGTATCTATATCTTTTTCTTTTTATTTTTGGTTTATGATGCTTATTATATTTAACCGGTGCCACATAATAATGCTCTACATTATTGTTTTTATTTTCAACTTTTTGATTTGGGACAAAATCAGGGCAAGAAACTATCTGTCCTCCGCTCATACACACAGGTTCTTTTACAATATCGGCTTTTACGGCTAAGATATTTATTGAAAACATAACAAAGAAAAATACTAAAAATCTTTTCATAATAAAACCGTCCAAATCATATTCCAAGGTAACCATAATCCTATTAAGAATGATGTTGCATTCATTATAAAAGATAGTCTGTAAAATGGCAATTTCTCTTTAATTAATATTGATAAAATAAATCCTTCTATTATAACAACGGCAAGTTCCAGTATTAATATCTGATAAAAATCAAAGGAATATATGTTTATTAAAAAATTTAAAAGAGGATTTGTAAGAATATTCACCAAAATAATAAGTAAAAATAATTTTTTTATCCTAAATCCAAGTAAAAAAATAACCGCAAGTTCTATAATAATTGTTAAAATTAAAGGAACCAGATATGTCATATATAATCCTATTTGATTTAAAATAAATTATAGTATAATTTTATATAATATTACAAATTGGATAATTCAATATGCCAAAGGCCGCAATATATATTAGAAGTTTATTTTTTCTTATTATTATTTTATTATATATATTTACGTATTATACATTGAGTTTTAACATACTAACCGGTCATGATTTTATATTCGGTTACGGAAGAACTTTTATTTATCCTGAACACGGACGTTATATTGCTACTTTTATAAACTGTGTTTTTTCTGAATATTTACCGTATTTACTCAATATTCATCCAAATGATTTTATACCAATGGTTGTTTCTCCGATAAAAGCTTTTCTGGTAATATTATTTGCATTATTATTTTCTAATTCGCTTTTTTTACTAAACAGAAAAGAAAATGAAATATTTAAATTTGAATTTAGTAATTTTGCATATTTAATTCTGTTCATTTTCTCTTTTTTTGTAATATTCAATAATAATTATTTTTTTAGTTATACTAATTCTTTTTTCGCGACATTAGACAGTACCGCTTTTTGGGAGTATCCATTTAGCTTATTTTATTTTGTTATTTTATTTAATTTATTAATATACTATATAGTAAATCAAAAGGTACCTTGTCTAAAAAATTATATATTAATTTTGTTTTTTACATTTTTAACAGGGTTAAGTCTTGAAATAATAAATGCACCTTTATTAATTCCAATAACTTTATTATATATATTATTATTAATAAACTATAAAAAATTTGATAAAATTACAAATTTAAAATTTTTATCAGTATATTTCATTTATATATTAGCAATTATACTATATTATTGTAACTCTAATGATTCTTCACCAATATATGGGGATGGCGGATTTATAAATTATTTGCATTCTGAATTTCATAATTTTTTACTTGAATATAAATTAAATATTATAAAAGAGATGCAATGGCTTATTTTTCCGGCTATATTCTTTTCTATAAGCAGTTTGTTTTTTATAAAAAATAAAAACTTGTGTTTTTATTCAATTTTTATTTTAATTACAATATTTTCATTCCTTTTGTGTTATTTATCTGTTTTTGTATTAGGTTATTCCATTTTCTGTATTGGTACAGATACTTGCTATTGGTGTTCATATCAAAAATGGTTATATATGTTAAAAATAATATTGTTGTTTCTTTTATTAAACAGTATCTATGTTTTTATTGTTTCAGTTCTATATAAAAATAACAAATGGCAAGATATAGCAAAAGTCATATTATGTACGATATTTTTAATTATATTTTTTAACTCAGTAATAGGTAATTATTATGAAAATGTTACTGAATGGATAGCGGAAAGAAAAGATGCAAGAAGAACATCATATATGATAGAAAAAATTGCTATTAACCAAAATCCAAAAGAAGAAAATATAATAGTACCTATAAAATATGACAATTTATTAGAAGCCGATAATTTATATTTTTTATCAAATATTAAATATTTACATTATCCGGAATTATCAAATAAAAAGAATATGGTTTATGATGAAAATTATGTTATCGATCAAAATTTATTTTCTGAACAAGAACTAAAAAATCCCAAATTTCAAAGTTTATTAAAGCATCGAATTCATAAAAATGAATATGATTGGTTGCTGCATAAAGCACTATCCAATTAAATTAGTCATCCGGCAAATAAAAATAATTAATCGTTGATAATATTAATTAACCCTTTTATATCGTTTGAGAAATCTTTGAATTCAAAGATTTATGCAAGTCTGGGCATTTTTTGTTTATTCAACAATATTTACCCCGCTTATCATAATAATTATAGTATAATTATATTTGAGAAGACAAACAGGATAAAGATATGCAAAAGCAAGCAATATTTATAAGAAGTTTTTTCTTTTTAATATTATTATTGTCTTTTTTGCTTGTACTGTATTGTTTTCACTATAATAATATAGTCGGTCATGATTTAATATACGGATACGGAAGAACCTTTTTTAATCCGGAACACGGACGTTACATTGCGACTTTTATAAACAGTACTTTTACCGAACATTTACCTTATATTTTTAATATTCATCCTAATAATTTTCAAACCATTGTAATTGTACCTATAAAAGCAATCGTTATTATTTTATTTTGTTTGGTATTTGCCAATTCGTTTTTCATTTTTTCTAAAAAAGAAAATGAAATTTTAAAATTTGATTTTGAGAATATTGCATTTTTAGTTGTATATATATTATCTTTTTTAGTTATGTTTAATCAAACATATTTCTTCTACGGAATTCATTCATTTTTTGCGGCCACTCAGAATACTATATTTTGGGAATATTCTTGCAGCTTATTTTATTACATAATTTTATTTAATTTAATTGGATATCATATAGTTAACAAAAAGTTTCCAAACAAAAAAAATTACATATTGATATTGTTATTTACTTTTTTAGCAGGGTTAAGCATTGAAATTGTAAATGCACCTATATTTTTTACTTTAACGGTTTTATATATAACATTTTTGATTAATTATAAACAATTTAATAAACAAACTAACTTAAAAATATTATTAGTATACGGTATATATATTCTTTCTTTATTAATATATTACGCTCATCCTAATGATAGCAGTATTAACTATGGAAATATGTTGCATTTTAATGAATATTTTTATGCTGAAATATTGAATTTTGCGAAATCATATTTAAAAGATTTTATTATTCCTTCTCTATTACTGTTAATTCCTATATTTATTCTAATTATCACTATAGCGGTGAATAAAAATATTAGTTCAAAAAAATCAATTATATTATTTATATTAACATGTGTATTTTCAATTATATTTTTATATTTATCTACTTTTATATTTGGATATTATAATTTTGAATCGCGCAATTTTTGGATAATAGAACATAAATGGATTTGTATGTATAGAGTAATGTTCCTTTATCTTTTAATTTTAATTGCAGGTTTTTATACAGATAAATTATTTATATACGATGAGAAAAAAAATATTATAAACAAGACAATATTGGGTATAGTTGTATTATGTATATTTTTTAAACCTTTAATTATAGATTATTATGATGAAATATCAGATTGGCGTACATATCAAAAGAACGACAGAACATATGCATATATAATAGAGAAGTATGCATTAATACAAGATTCTGACTATATAACAATACCAATCAAAAACATACCTGATATGTTAGTATTAGACTCCATATATTCTGAATGGAGACTATTTAATTTAAAATATTTGCATTATCCTGAATTAAATAGTAAAAAGGCAATTATTTATGATGAAAATGCAAAAATTGATGAAACAATATTTGATGAAAACGAATTAAAAGAATTAAATTTTAATAAATTATTAAAACATAGAATACATAAAAATGAAATGGGTTACTTACTTGGATGGGGAAATTAACCGTTGATGATATTAATTAACTCTTCTATATCGCTTGCAAGATTTCTATCAGTTGCAATATCAGTTTTAACCTTTTGATGTGAATACATAATCGTTGTATGTTTTCTGTTAAAAGCATCACCCACTGCAGGGAAGCTTTCTCCGGTCATTTCTTTTGCAAGGTATATTGATATTTGTCTGGCATATGCTGTTTTAGCTATTCTGTTTGTGCTTTTTATATCATCTGCCGATACATTATAATAACTTCCTACGATATCAATTATTCCGTCAATTGTTATAGTCTTTTTATTTTCTTTATATCCTATAATCTTTTTTACGGAGTCAACAGTAATTTGTATATCATTTATTGATGCATATGCACTTATCGTATTAAACGCACCTTCTAATTCTCTTATATTTTTGTTATAGACAGTTGCAAGAAATTCAATAACATTAGCCGGAATTTTAATATTTCTGTCCGCAGCTAATTTTGTTAAAATTGCCATTCTTGTTTCTAAATCAGGCACTTGGATATCAGCCAGCAGTCCCATTTTAAAACGAGTTTTTAAGCGTTCGGGGGAATTTTCAAATTTATCCGGAGATCTGTCAGAAGTGAATACAATTTGTTTTCCTGCATTATGAAGGCTGTCAAAAGTATTATACAATTCTTCTTCTGTTCTCGGCTTACCTTCAATAAGCTGAATATCATCAATTAATAATACATCAGCATTTCTGTATTTATTTCTGAAATCATTCATTTTTTTATTTTTATCGTTAGCTTTATCCATTCCTTTTGCAAGAGAGTTAACTAAATCATTTATAAATTCTTCCGCTTTAAAATATTTAACCTTTAGTTTAGGCTTATTAAATAAAATATCATGCCCAATTGCCTGCAATAAATGTGTTTTCCCAAGTCCCGAACCTCCGTATATGAATAAAGGATTATATTGCTTACCGGGGTCTTTCGCAACCGCAACCGATACGGCATATGCAAATTTATTACCGGAACCTACAACAAAATTATCAAACTTGTATTTTAAATTCAGATTACAGGAAGATTGCATCTGTTTTAATCCGTCATATTTTGAAGGCAATATTCTGTTTTCAAGATTTTTTATAAATTCTTTTTCTTCTTCTTTTTTGGCTTTTTTCTTTTCTTTTTCAATTTGTTTATGCAGATTTTCATCATATACAATATTAAAAAATATTTCTCTTCCGCATACTTCGGAGATAGCTTTTGAAATATCTTTATTGCTTTTTTGCAGAATTTGTACGGCAAGATTTTGCCCTGTTAATGCACAAAAACAATTATCCTCCAATGAATGAGGAACTAGTGGTAATACCCATGTTTCATATGTTGTTGCAACCATCTTGTCCTTTAATATATTAAGGACATTATCCCAAATTTCTCTAATGTCTTCCATTTACCTTCCCTGTTTGCTAAAAAGCAAATTTATAAAATATATTATAGAGCATGACTGCTCTATAATATATTATTTATTAAAATTAATTAACTTTTGTTGTTAATCTTAAATGAAGTTCTCTTAATTGGTCTTCCGTAGCCATTGCCGGAGCATCCGTCATTAAGCATTTAGCATTTGAATTTTTAGGAAATGCTATTACATCTCTTATGGAATTTGTTTTGGCAAGAAGAGCAACAACTCTGTCTAAGCCTAAAGCTAAACCCGCATGAGGAGGTGTTCCGTACTTAAATGCATTAATCATAAATCCGAATTTTTCTTGAGTTTCTTCATCAGATAAACCTAATGCTTTGAATACTCTTTTTTGGATTTCGCCGTCGTGAATTCTTACGCTGCCGCCGCCTAATTCATTACCGTTATATACAATATCGTATGCTATTGAACGGCAATGAGCAGGGTCTGTTTCCATTTTATCAATGTCTTCAAGATTTGGCATTGTAAACGGATGGTGAACCGAAACGTATCTGTTATCTTCTTCAGAGAATTCAAACATCGGGAAGTCAACTACCCAAAGGAGGGCATGTGCATCAGGGTCTATTAAACCTAATTTTTCACCGAAGTATAGTCTGAATCTTCCCATAACATCATATGTAACTTTTGGTTTATCCGCAACGAAGAATACGACATCACCTGCTTGAGCATTTGCTCTTTGCTTAATTTGTTCTGCTTGTTCTTCTGTTAAAAACTTAAGAACAGGTGATTTCGCCGTTCCGTCTTCCATATACATAATGTTTGCAAGAGCTTTTGCACCGAAGGAAATAGCAAGTTTAGTTAAATCATCAATTTCTTTTCTTGAGTAGTTTGCAATTCCCGGAATTTTGATTGCTCTTACAATTCCGCCTGCTTTTAAAGTATCTTTAATAATTTCAAAGTTAGATTCCATTAATATATCGCCGATATCGAACAATTCTAAGCCGAAACGAACGTCCGGTCTGTCGCTTCCGTATTTATCCATAGCTTCTTGATATGTCATAACGGGAAGTTTATCGGGTGTTTCATAACCAACAAGTCTGAATACTTCTTTTAATAAGCCTTCAACCATTTTCATAATGTCTTCTTGTGTTACAAAAGACATTTCCATATCCACCTGAGTAAATTCGGGCTGTCTGTCAGCTCTTAAATCTTCATCACGGAAGCATTTTGCGATTTGGTAATATCTTTCAATTCCGCCAACCATTAATAATTGTTTGAATATTTGAGGTGATTGCGGAAGCGCATAGAATTTACCGGGTTGAACACGACTTGGTACAAGGTAATCTCTTGCACCTTCAGGTGTTGTTTTAATTAATATCGGTGTTTCAACTTCCAAGAAGTTTTGACTGTTTAAATAATTACGCATTGTTTTAACAATTTCGTGTCTGAGTTTTAAACAGTTTAAAACTTTTTCCTGTCTTAAATCCAAATAACGATATTTTAATCTTATATCTTCACTAACATCATCAGCATTTAACGGGAACGGAAGAACTGCTGATGTTGAAAGAATTTCTATAGCTTTAGGATATACTTCAATATCACCTGTAGGGAGTTTTTCGTTATATGTTTCAAGAGGTCTTTCTGAAACTATACCTGTAGCTTTTATAACGAATTCATCTCTTAATTTTTGGAATACTCCGTATACTTCGGGATTTTTCTGAGGGTCAGAAACCAATTGAAATAATCCTGATTTATCTCTTACTTCAACAAAGATAATTCCGCCTAAGTCTCTTACTGCAGAAACCCATCCTGCAATTGTTATTTCTTTTCCGAGTTCTTGTTTTGTAACCTCTCCGCAGCCATGCGTTTTCATTGATGTTGTTGTTAACATATTATATTTCCTGTCATCTCACTATCTTATAAATATAATTTAACTCAAAGAAAGTTTATTTACAAACAGGAAAATTAAAAGGAATACTTAAATAGTATTCCTTAACCGTTTCTTTTTATAAATCTCCATTTCGGAACATTTGAATGATAGAATTTAACAAATAATTTATCACCCGTTTTTAAATTAATATTTTTTCCTTTTTTTAAATATTTTAATGCGGTATTATTAACAACATTACTTCCTGCGGATTCAAATCTTGTTTGACCTTCATTCGGATTAATAAAACCTTTAGAAGCTTGATATATTGTTGTTGCCCCCGGAATGACATGGTTTATTGCCTGTTTACCTACCAATTCTCCTGATTTTTTCAAATCATTTTGCCAGTTTTCTTCAAAGTGAGTTTTTATATCATTTTGTGATATTACTTTAATACTTGTAGTTTTACCTTCTAAATATGCATCTTTTATAGGTGTAACTTCAATTTCACCGTTTGATAATTTTTTCTCCTTTGAAACAGGTTTAACTATAATGTAAGAACTTCTGCTGATAGCTTTAGCCGAAACTATTTCTTTTATTTCCAAATTAATAACGGCATCTTCTTCAAAAATAGTTCCCGAATCGAATATAACATCTTTTAATACTTTTGCTTTAAAATTTAAAGACTCCGTATGTTCATTAACAGGAGTTAAACATTCCATCTGCACTTCTTTTGCCCAAACAGTAGACGAAATAAACAATAATACCAATAAAACAAATATCTTTTTCATAAAAAAATTCTATCATAATTTCTTATTTTTGACATTGATTTATTATTTTATATTGTTAACTTATTTGAAAAACAGCGAAATAAGTATATTATAGATAATATGATACAAAGGGTAATAGTACTTATTTTCATATTTTTTCTGATGATATTTACACCGATAAGCCGTCAACGTGATATCTATAGTGCTTTTATGCCCGTAGCATACGCTGCTGATTCGCTAAAAATAAACAGTATAAATTTTGATAATTCGGATTCAATTATTTTCTTAGGAACCTCTGGAAGCGATGATTTAGCTGAGGTCAATATAAAAAAACAAGTTTTAACAGACCCTGACAGAATATTTTTTGATATTGAAAATGCAGTTACAACATTCCCTAATAAATCTTATGAATTAAAAAACAGTAAGTTAAAACAGGTTAAAATTGCACAAAATTCAACTGCTCCTGATGTTGTTCGTATTGTAATAATGAGTGCTGCGGATTATGACTCCTCGCAAATAAAAGTACTGAAAATAAAGAATAATATAATTATTAAACTCAATAATGAAAAGCCTATACAGCAATATTTAACCCAGATATATAAAGAGACAAAAGAAAGTGCCATAGAATATTTTGAAAAAGCCGTTGCTATTTCACAAGAAAAACCTGCAGAATCAGACGAAATATTTAATAAAGTTCAGCAGGCATTTAAGGATGATTCTCAAGAGCTTGTAAGACCGAATATAGAGCAGAAGCAGGCAAGATTAAAATCAAGATTTTTCTTGGATAAAGTTTCTCCCAGAAGCGGAAATGTATTAATAAGCGGTATTGGTGTAGTCAATATAGAAAAACCTTTTACTCTAACAGAGCCTTCAAGAGTAGTTTTTGATTTACCGAATACTATTGTTCTTCAAGAGTTAAGGGATAAAGAATTTCGTCTTTCGGAAACAGAATCCGTTAAAATAGGGCAATTCGAACCGTCAAAAGCAAGAATAGTAATAAAAACAAATAATCCTGATGCTTATAGACCGATATATTCAACCAATCTGCAAACGGTTTTGATTGCAAACAGCAATAATATTACAGGGGTAAGTATCAGTCCAATCAGAGCTCAACTGACATATTTTAAAGAACAAAACATTAATGAAAGAACTGATGTAATTAATATAACATTTTCAAACCCTATAGTATATTCCATAAAAAGAACAACAGATAAGATGAATATTATATTCTACAATCTTTCTAATTTTGATATAGATACATTTAACAGCTTAGCTGCTAAAAATAAAAACGGATATGTTGCAAAACAGCTGGGTGCAAGCGTATATGCCATAACATTTCCGATAGGTGTAAATGTTTTAGTGGATGGTTATGAAGCATTAAATGCTTCTCAATTAAGGTTCGTATTTACTAAAAAACAGGATGTTCAAACTGTTATTGAACCATCAAGACAGCCAAAAACATATCCCGAAATAAAACTCGATGTTCAACAACCAAAGAAGGCAGAGCCTGCAAAGAAGCAAGAAATAAAGAAGGAAAGTCCGTTTGCAAATTTAATGGACAGACAAAAGAAAAAGAATAAAAATAAAAATGCACTGCCTCCTGAAATAGAAAAAATAAAAGGAAAAGTTATTGTAATTGACCCCGGACACGGAGGTAATGATACCGGAGCTTTAAGAAACGGAATACTAGAAAAGGATTTAACGCTTCAAATAGCATTAAAAGTAAGAGATATTTTAAGAGAACGCGGTCTGCAATACATTATAATGACAAGAACTTCAGATACAACATTAACTTTGGATGATAGAGTTCAAACTTCAAATAACAGCCATGCGGATATTTTTGTAAGTATACACATTAATGCAAGTGTTAAATCTGAAATTAAAGGTATAGAAACTCACTATTATACCGAAAACGGATATGAAGTTGCAAAGGTGCTTCACAAGGAATTAATGGAAAATATTGATGCTATGGACAGAGGCTTGTTTAAATCTAAATTTTATGTTATAAACCACACAGAAGCACCCGCTGTTTTGCTGGAATTAGGTTTTATTTCGAATGAAAGTGAAAGAAACGCATTAACTTCCGAAAAAAGGCAGGATGATTCTGCAAGGGCAATAGCAGACGGAATTATTAAGTATTTATCGGAGCATTAAAATGAATAACAGTCCTATAGGTATATTTGACTCAGGAGTCGGCGGATTAAGCGTTTTTTCGGAACTTATTAAACTTTTGCCCGATGAAAACTATATTTATTTTGGAGATACTTTAAATTCTCCTTATGGAACAAAATCAAAAGAACAATTAATAGAATTCACAAAAAACATTTTTGATTTTTTTCAATCCAAAGAAGTTAAAGCGGTTGTAATGGCTTGTAATACAACATCTGCTTTAACTTATGATGTGTTTAAAGAAGAATACGGCTTTAAAATATACCCTATAGTACAAAATGTTTCGGCTTATATTGCGGATGAAGGGTATAACAGAATAGGTGTTTTTGCAACCAATGCAACAATTAATGCACATGCCTATAAAAATGAAATTCAAAAATATAATAAAAATATTCAGGTGTTTGAAACGGCGTGTCCTGAGTGGGTGCCTATTGTTGAAAAATCATTGATGTATGAGCTTTCAAGCATTGGTAATATTAAACTTTATATTGATAAAATGATGGAAAATAATCCCGAAAAAATAATTCTTGGCTGTACCCATTATCCTTATTTAATGAGCATTCTTTCCAAATTTGCACCTAAAGAAATGTTTATTAATCCGGCTGTATATTTTTCGGAATGTATTTGTAATGATTTGGATAAGTCTGATTTATTAAATAACAAAAGAAAATATGAGCCTAAATTTTATGTAAGTTCAAATCCTGAACAATTTAAAACTGCATCAAAACTCTTTTATAATGTAGAAAAAGCCGAAGAAATTTCACTTGTAAAAGCCGAAGTGTAACTTGAAAGATTATATAAAAATCTTTATAATTAATTCTATGAAACTGAAATATATATTTAAAATAACAAGAGAAACTTGGTTAAGAGATATTATACAGTTCTTTTTTATTTTTCTTTTAACCGTAATTTTTATACTGGAACTCTTTATCGGAATATTAATTTTTTGTGTTCCTCACGGCTGCGGCACGGAAATGCGACCTGCGGTTAAGAAAGCTTTTTCGAGTGCAAATCAAGCATTAAAGTACAATAAAGAACGTGAAGGAAATAATAATTACGATAATCTTGATGATTTTGCAAGAATTTTTGCTAAATCAATGCCTGTTATAGATGTAAAATATCTTGATGTTACCTTAAAACGCAGACAAAATTTTAATGACAAGACATTAATTGACACAAAAATATATACAAAAGACAATAATTATTCTCCTAAAGAAATAAAAGATTATAATTTAAAAGATTATGAAAATAAACCAATTATTACAACAGCAGACGGTATGCTTTATATATTTACAAAATTTGAAAAAGGCTGCAATAAAGTCGATATTGAAGAAGTTGAAAATTCAAGCTGTCTGATTGATGTTGATGTAAACGGTATTAAAAAGCATAACAGAAAGAAATTTGACCCCAAAAAACCTGATGCAACAGACAGATATACTTTTATTGTTGACGGAAATAATGATAAAATAGTTTCACCTAAAATATATGAAACAATAATGTACGATAAAAAAAATTGAGGATTAAGTTATGGATGAAAACATAAACGAAAATGATATAGAAAGTAAAATTGAAGAAGAAAACCTTGGAGAATTTGTTGAAAATAATGCTGACGGTATTCAGACCGATAGTGAAATTTCTTCTTTCAGAATGAAAGTAATAGCATCTCTTTTAGGTGCAGTTGTACTTGTCGGCTTTGGCGGAGCATTAATAGTTCCTTCTTTACTGAATGTTACCTCGAAACCTGCCATATATTTATATCCTCAAGTAACTCAAAAAGTCGAAATAAAACTGGATAAAACAATTAAATATAGAAATGTAATACCAAAATACAAAAAGAAAAAGGGATGGCTTGTTGAAGCCGAACCTACAGGTATAATAAGTGATTTACAACCTCAATATACGGTTTGTAAAAAGCTTCCTTATAAGAAAAAAGGCTTTGAATATGCACTTGAAGCCTGCAAAATTAATAAATATCCTTATATTTACTGGGACGGCATTCAGTTCTCCAAAAAACTTCCCGATAAAAAGACAGGCTTTATAGTAAACAGAGATAATATCGTTACTTTCTTAACTTCTAAAGCTGACGAATTGAATTTTAATACAAGCGAAAAGAAAGAATTTGTAAAATACTGGTCATCACGCATGTTAGATACAAAATGGAAATATTTTAGAGTTTATTTCCTTCAAAATCAGGAAGTAGATAATTATTTGCCTATAAAAGTAACTCCCGAACCTTTAAGCTCAAACAGAGTGCAAATAATAATAAGAAAAGGTCATAAAAACGAAAAAATAGAAGAACAAAAACTCATTCCTATTCACCGTGAAGGATTTACACTTGTAGAATGGGGCGGTATATTAAAAAGGTAAACAATGTTCAAATATTTATTTAAAATAACGGAAACAAATCCGATAAAATCGATAGTGCAAATTACTTTAATAATTGTACTATTTATTGCTCTCGCTTCATTAATATTGATTTTTGCAATACCTATAAACAAAGAATATTCTCATTCCCACTATTGCGGAAATCCAAGAACAGATTATAAGAGGGCAATAAATTGGGCAAATATGGTGCTGGAACGAGAAAATGCATTAAATGGAAAAATAGATTATATTTCCGAACAAGAACTTGCAAAAATATTTATTGACGGAATGAAAGCAGAAAAAGTTTATAACGTTAATATAGAATATTTAAAACCTAAAAAACAGGGATTACCAAAGGAATATGCAGGAATGCCGGCTTGGGAAACGCCCGATTATAAATTATTTGTTATAAGAAAATTTGAAAAAGGCTGCAATACTGTTAATAATGACGATGTTGAGCAGTCAAGCTGCATAATTGAAGTTGATGTAAATGCAAGTCATTCTCCAAATCTACCGCAAAAAGACAGATTTAAATTAATCGTTGACGGAAACAGAAACCACGTTTTACCTGCAAAAGAAGATTGGGAAAAATTTCTAAAAAAGAATTAATGCAACAATGTATAATCAGCAAACTTCGTTTTGAGATGGTATGCTTCCAAAACAAGTTAAAATGACAGCTTTACATTAACCCGCGTTTTTAAAATCTCTTCCGCCTACAATTCTCAGTCTGCGTTCGGTGCCTTCGCCTACACTTTCGCTTGATAAATTATGCTGTTCTACAAGTTCATGCTGAAGCTTTCTTATCTGCTGGTTTTGAGGATGTAATTCAACATTATCGGCACCTTCAAGAATTTTTTGAATAGCAGCTTTTGCTTCATCCAATGCTCTTTCTGCATCATCATAATATCCTTGAAGCGTTTCGCTGTCAGTAATATGAAGTGCTTCTTTTACAACCTTTTGAACCTGCGACATAGAATTGGAACGTACATAATAAATAGGCAGTTTATAATCGTTTGCAATACTCAATATCTTTGTACCGCCTTTTGCAAATGCTTTATGAACGATTACAATATCTGCTTCTTCAATATTTCTTGTTATTTCTGCCTGTAAATTTAATCTTTCAAGTACTTTATCCAAAACGGTTCTGCTGACCGCATAAATATATATCTTTTTGAAGTCTTTAACCTGCTTTACATACTCTTGTCTTGAGAAGCTGAACTTTAATTTCTGGCTTGCAAGTTCTTCTTCTTCTTTTATTTTTGCTTCCTGAACAACTTCTTCGACGTTCTCTTTTGTATCATTATATACTTCGTCGACTTTTCTTATTTCGGGACGGATAGGCCAGCCTCTTAAAATATAATCAACAGCTTCTGCCGTATTTTTATATACAGCAAGCGTATTTCTGTCTATAATTTCAATTACTATATCAAATGTCGGCTGCTTTTCTCTTTCAAGAACGGTTTTCTGCGAACCTCTTCTTTTTGCTTCATCATCACCTAATGTAACAGAGCTTACACCGCCTACCAAATCCGATAAAGTCGGGTTTTTAATCAAATTATCAAGAGTATTACCGTGTGCCGTGGCAATTAACATAACACCACGTTCAGCAATTGTTCTAGCAGCTTGCGCTTCTTCTTCCGTACCGATTTCGTCAACTACTATAACTTCGGGTGTGTGGTTTTCAACAGCTTCAATCATAATATCTTTTTGATAAATAGGCTGTGTAACCTGCATTCTTCTTGCTCTGCCTATTGCAGGGTGTGGAGTATCACCGTCGCCTGCTATTTCATTTGAAGTATCTACAACAACAACTCTTTTTCCTAAATCGTCCGCAACGAGTCTTGAAATTTCTCTTAATTTGGTTGTTTTACCAACCCCGGGACGTCCTAAAAATAATATACTTTTATTCTGCAATACTATATCTTTTATACAAGCGATGGTTCCCGTTACAACACGACCTATTCTGCAAGTTAAACCGACAACTTTTCCCTGTCTGTTCCTTATTGCACTTATTCTGTGCAAAGTGCCGGGAATACCTGACCTGTTGTCGTTTGTAAATGGCTGAATCTTTGATGTTATATATTCGATATCCTCATCTTCTATATAACTTTCGCCTAAAAATACCGTCTTTCCGTCCGAATAACGAATTTCCCCAACTCTTCCCAAATCAAGAACCAATTCAATGGCATCATCTAAATTGTACGGCTTTAGTGCTTCTACAATCTTCGGCGGTAAAATTTCAATTAACCTTCTTAGGTCATTGTGAAATTGTATCTTATCCATTATGTCCCTTTCGCAAATGTACGCGCTCAGGTGATTTGCTTGTACCCGAAAATAAGGACTTAACGGTCTTGCCCTATATTCGGGGCTACCTATTTCTACTTATATTATAACACTTTTCATGACCGTTTTCAAAAATTAATACTATATTTGTAGTAAATGTAACATATTATTAAATAAACCATTGGTAAAAACGAATAAAAGAATGATTATTGTTGAATTTTAATCATTTTTTGTAATTGTTAAGAAATATTAAGAAAACGGATTTTATACGTGTTGAGGATTATCTTCTTTTTTGTAGATGCCCATATCCTCAAGAGCCTTCAAAAAGCTTTGAGCAGTAGCTTTTTGAACATCGGGAGGAACAACTCTTAATAATTCAACTGTTCTTGAAATTACAGGGTCTTTATCATACCAGCGGTTGCAAACTTTTGGTCTGACCATTTCGTAGAACTTATCAATAGCTTCTTTAGAAACTTTCTTTTCAATTTCTTGCAGGAAAATTTCCGCTTGAGATTTCAATTCATTCTGATAATTTTGAAGAAGATTGATTACTTCAAGCAAAACAGGATCATGATCATACCATCTTTTATAATTGTGATTCACTTAAATTTCCTTTATTTTGGTTGATAACAGCAGGTTCTTCCTCGTTGTATCTTTGAATATCTGCTCCTATCATTCTAAACTTATTTTCTAAAAGTTCGTAACCTCTATCTATATGATATATGTTATCAATAGTACTTTCACCTTCTGCCATAAGAGCTGCAATAACAAGTGATGCACCGGCTCTTAAATCTGATGCTTGAAGATTTGCACTTGTTAAATTTTTAACACCTTTTACAAGTGCGTGATTTCTTTCCTGATGGATATCAGCTCCCATTTTTCTTAATTCGGGAACTTGCATAAATCTGTTTTCGTATAAACTTTCGGTAATTATACTTACGCCGTCAGCAACAGTTGCAAGCGCCATTGCAAGGGATTGTAAATCCGTAGGAAATCCGGGGTACGGCTGTGTGATAATATTTATTGCTTCAAGTCTTCTTCTGCAGCTTACTTCTATTGAAGTAGGGTCTATTAATTTTATATCAGCACCCATTTTTGTGAGTTTAGAAGTATAGAAAGTTAAATGGTTCGGGAAAATATTTCTGATAATTCCTTTGCCGTGAGTAGCAATAAATGCTGCCATATACGTTCCGGCTTCAATTCTGTCGGGAATTGTAGTATATTCAATCGGTTTTAAATCTTCCTGTTTAACTCCGTTAATTACAATTTCGGAGGTGCCTGCGCCTACAACATCAGCACCCATTGCGTTTAAGAAGTTAGCCAAATCTATAATTTCAGGCTCTTGAGCCGCATTTTGAATTCTTGTTGAACCTTCAGCAAGTACTGATGCCAGCATTATGTTTTCTGTAGCACCAACCGAGGGGATATCCAAATATATATCCGTTCCGACTAATTTTTTAGCTTTGGCATGGACATATCCGTTTTCTATTTTTACGGTAGTTCCGAGTGCTTCCAAGCCTTTAATGTGAAAATCGACTTTTCTTTCACCTATTGCACATCCTCCGGGGAGTGCAACTATTGCTTCTTTACATCTGCCAACCAATGCACCCAAAACAACAAAGGATGCTCTCATTCTGCTTACTAATTCATATCCTGCACGGATATTTGTTATTTCTGTTGCATCAACTACAATTGACTTTTCCAATCTGTCATACTGGGTTTTTGCGCCTAATTGTTCTAAAACATTCAGCATTATACCTACATCGGTTAATTCAGGGACATTATATATTTTAGTGGCACCTTTTGCTAAAAGGGCAGCAGCCATTAACTTCAGTACTGCGTTCTTTGCACCTGAAATTGATACTTCTCCCTTTAACTGTTTCCCGCCGATTATCCTAATCTTTTCTGCCAATGTTTCTCCTCATGAAGTCAATTTATAATTCTGTCTATTACTATAATAATATAACTTATGCATTTAAGGGTAAATAGATTAACTATTGTAAACACAATATTATTATATCATTCAAATATACTATATTCTTACTTCCTGTTTAAGTATAAAATAAAATAGTAAAAGTAGGATAACAGTAATGAAATCGAATGAAGAACTTTTAATTATTGCAAAAGAAGCATCAAATAATTCATACAGTCCGTACTCACAATTTCCGGTCGGAGCATGTGCATTGTATGAAAGCGGGAATACATATTCAGGCTGTAATGTTGAAAATTCCAGCTACGGATTAACCTTATGTGCTGAAAGAAATGCTATGTCTAATGCAGTTGCAAACGGTGAAAAATCCAAATTAATTAAGATTGCAATATTTTCACCGAAATCATCATTATGCTTCCCATGTGGTGCTTGCAGACAGTGGATTCAAGAATTTTCACAAGGTTATAATACCGAAATTATATTGGAAGATAATAACGGCAATATTCAAATTTTTAATATTAATGATTTATTACCACACTCTTTTACATTAATGTGATATAATAAAACAAAGATAAAGAGGTTGGTTTAATGGCTGATTATACCATTAATTATGAAGAGATAACTGAATACTTGAAATTATATAAACAAGCAGAAGACGAAAAAGAGAAAAAACATTTGCAAAATGTTATTGCTCTTGCAGCCATGCCTCTAGTAAAAAGAATAGCAAGAGGATTGGCAAGAAGAAATACCGACCCTGTTGAAGATATTATTCAAGTCGGAAGTGTCGGACTTGTTAAAGCAATACAATTATATAATCCGAAAGTAAGCGAAAATTTTAAAACCTATGCAACGTATCTTATAACCGGAGAAATAAGACATTATCTCCGTGATAAAGTCTCAATGATTAAAGCTCCGAGAGAAATTTATGAACTTGCATACCGTGTAAATAAATTAATGCAAAAATTAAAAGATGATCAGGGTAATGAGCCATCTGAAGATGTTTTGGCAGAAGAATTAGGAACCTCTGTCGGTAAAATTAAAGAAGTAATTGATGTTGAAAGAAGAAAACAGACAATTTCTCTGGATCAGGTTATTTCTACCGGAAATGATGAATCGTTATCTTTGTTTGATAAGATTGCAGATGATAATCATTATAATTTAGAATCTTTCCAAGAAGATAAAATTTTAATTAATGATGCAATCAAAAAACTTGATGTAAAATTGCAGGAAGTCATTGTTTTGAACTATTTTGAGGATATGAGCCAGACTCAAATCGCTCAAAAGCTTGGTATATCACAAATGCAAGTTTCAAGACGACTTAAAAAAGCTTTGGGAACACTTTTAATTATTTTATCCGAAAAAGAAAAAGTATAGGGAATTGGGGTTATCATGATTGATGAAGTTTTTTTGATATGTCTTTTTGTTCTTGTAACAGGGGCATGCATAGGCAGTTTTTTAAATGTTGTTGCTCTTCGAGCTATCTCTAAAGAATCGATAATATTTCCTTCATCAAAATGTCCCGAATGCAATGAGCCGATAAAATGGTATGATAACATTCCCGTACTTTCATACTTATTCACTTTTAAAGGAAAATGCAGAAATTGCGGATGTAAGGTAAGCCTTCAATATCCGATAGTTGAAGCATTAACCGCTATTCTCTTTCTCGCGGTATTTCTTGCATTTGGAGTAACAATAAAAACATTATTGGTATTGATATTATTGTGTATATCCATAGTAATTACCATAACTGATTTAAAAGAACATTCAACTTATGATATTCATTTATGGATTTTAATTATTATGTCTATAATTTCTTCACTCTATTTTAACGGTTTACAAAAATATACCGTTCCTTTAATCGGATTATTAACAGGTGTTGTTTTAATGGAAATTATTGCAAGAGCAGGATATTATCTGATTAAAAAAGATGATACCGAAGAAAATGAAGAAAATGACAACAATGTTCCTTTTGCAGAAAAATTAACATATCCGATTGCCGCACTTATTGCTGTAGGTTTAATTTTTGTCGGATATGTAATGTACGGAACAAATGTTCAAACATGGCTTATTTGCATTCTGTTTTTAGCATCATTAATTTTCTGTATGACAGATGTAAAAAAAGCGGATGTAATGCCTGTTTTTGCAGTATTAATAGGAATAACCGCAATATTTACCGGAATTTGTTCATTTTTGAACAACTATGCAAACCCGTATGTTAATCTTGCAGTGTTTACGGTATTAGGCTGCGGAATAATTAAATTAATTACAAAATTGGGGAATAGTATTATAGAAAAAATCCCTGTTAACGGAGATGTTGAAAATAAAGAAATCAAACAAGATGAAGAAATAAAAGAATATGTGGAAGAAAATAAACGTGCATTCGGTGAAGGTGATACATATTTAGCTGCAGCTTCCGGTGCTTTATTAGGTGCTGTCGGCTTTCTTATTTCAATATTTATTTCTATTGTGCTTCAAGCTTTATGTATTTTACCGCAATATATTAAGAGTTTATTCAGTTTAAAAAAATACAGATTATTATTTGTATACGGATTAATCATTATTATAACCGCATTATTACTTATTCTTCCCAAATTATTTGTTATGGATGAATTTGAAACATATACACTTGCAGCTTGTGCGGTATTGCTTGTTCTGTATATGATTTCAGTACTCAAGAAAACAACAAACGAACAAACATTTAACGCTATTCCTTTTGGTCCGGCTATTTTAATTTCAACATTTTTAACTTTCTTTTTCGGAAAGTATCTTGTTGAATTTATATATAGGTTATATTCAAGTATTGGTGCTTAGAATAAACAAAAATGAACTATTTATTTTTTTATTCGTTTTAGTAAATGTAAGAGGAAAAAACAACAATGGAAAACGAAAACAAATGCAATAAATATGAAGGACTGTTCGTATTCAGAAACGAAGAAGAACTGAATGAACATCTGAAAGAATGTCCTGAATGCAGAGAAGAACACGAAAAACAGCAAAAGGTTTCTGCACTTATTAAAGAAGTTGCACCTGTTTACTTGAATAAAAAACATCAGGAAAAATCACTTCTTATAAAGAAATTTGCTTGCTGCTTTATTCTTTTTGCAGCTATATCTTCTGTTGCAGGATATAAAATGTATGAAGATTATAATTATCAGGCAAGTTTGTCAGATGATTCATATATACAAATGATGGGATTACCGACAGACGAATACGGCTTTTTCGAAATATAATCCGGAAGGTAAAACTAATTGAAATCGATTATCAATCAATATAAAAACAACATTCGTAAAATAATTACGAATATGACAGGTTCAGCTAATGAAGATATAGAGCAGGAAGTATACATAAGAACCTGGAAAAACATAGACAAATATAAGGAAACCGGCAAATTTAAAAGCTGGATTAGTACAATTACGGCTAATTTATGCCGTGATTATATGAAGTCTGCATACTTTAGAAATTCACAAAATTCCGTCACAGAGGAAGATGAACTCATACAAATTAAAGACGAAAAAGAAAACATAGAAAATGAATTAATAAAAAAACAACGTCAAAAACAAATTATGAATGCAATAGATGCATTAAAGCCTAAATTCAGAGAAGTAATCATAATGTATGAAATGCAAGACATGTCATACGAAGAAATATCAGAAAAATTAAAATGTCCTGTTGGAACAATTAGGTCAAGATTATTTAACGCACGCAAAGAATTAAGTGTTACTTTAAAAGATTTACTATAAGGAGATTATAAAATGAACAAAAAAATATTACTTTCATCACTGGTAATATTAGCGGCATTAGTAAGCTACAATTTAAGTTATGCTGCAGGTAGTGATTCAACAGCAAATAAAGCTGTAAAAAAAGATTGTATAGAAAAGAACGTTAAACCTGATTTTAAGAAAATGCCTCCGCCTCCTGAATGCATGGGACCGCCGCCTTTTGATGCAAAATTTCAAAAAGGACATCCCGGAATGCATCCATACTTCCACCCCAGCAAAGAAGAAATGGCTGCCAAAAAGGCTGAAATTGATAAACGTTTACAAATAACGGATGAACAAAAGAAAGAATTAGAAAAAAACAAAGAAATTGATCGTGCAAAAATTAAACCGATAATGGAAAAAATGGAACAAAAGAAAAAAGAATTGCATGATGTATATAAAGATGACTCTTTGTCACAAAATAAAAAAGATAAAAAAGCAGAAAAAATCAGAAAAGAAATAGGTAAATTAAAAATTCAGGCTGATAATCAAAGAAAAGAAAATATGAAGCATTTTGAATCCGTTTTAACTGAAGAACAAAAAGTTGAATTTGAAAAAATAAAACAAGAACAAAAAGTTGAAATGGAAAAGAAAAAAGCTGAGTTTGAACAAAAAAGAAAAGAATATATGGAAGCACATCCTGAATTTCAAAATAAAAAAGGAATTGGTTTTAAACCTCCAATACATACAATGCCTGTTCCGGATGTAAAAAAATAAAATTTAAAAGAGGAGTTAAATAACTCCTCTTTTCGTAAAAAATTTTTTAAAATTGCGTTATAAAATTATATAAACGGGAATAGTATATGTACAGCGGTTGTATGCTGTGTATATATGTTGTTCATAGAAAGTATGAAAGGGGCGATGAGCCCCTTTTATAGTGCTTATTTTTATGCCCATTCACATCGCAATATGCATAAATCCTCATTGGTTTGTGCATTTTTTAAATTATGCAATGTAACTTTATCTTCTATAAACTGCATTTGAGATATTAATTTTTCGCCGTATTTAATTTCTTTCTTGAAAACAATATCTATTACTTTTAATTTATGTTGATTTTTAAAATCCAAACTCAACGGTTCTAATGCCCAAACAATATAATTACCGTTATTTGCATGCTGATTAACATCTATATCGTTGTATCTTACTTCAAATTCTTTTTCCAAATCCACATTTGTTATAGCCGGAATTTTAGCAAAGGATAAATCTGTTTCATTTTTCTGAAACTTCGGCATATAAGGGTTTTGAATAACATTTTCAACTGTTGCAATTTCTTTCGTTGTCATATTAACCAAAGACCATATGCTTGAGGCTTTTCCGATACTCTTTTCTCCGACAAAAATTTCAAAATTACGATAAGCAAACATACGGTTATAACCTCTTGGCTGCGTTGTCATTTTGATGTCATATATGCCGACAGGATATTCCGAAAACTCAATTCTGTACTTTAAAAGCACCCACATTAGATTACGTTCTCTGACAAAAGAATATCCAAAACCAAGACGCTCCGCACTTTCACTTGCAATATCCTGAAAAAAGTTTAATAAGGAATATGGTTTTAAACTTGTATCATAATCCATTTCCGAATATTTTATATGTATATTTTCTTCTAAAACTAGATTTTGCATAATTAAATTATACCGCTTGATTTATCCATTTCAAGAAAATTATATTATTTAAAACCAACCCCGCAATTCTCCCGCAAAATCCGCAAAAAAAAATGGGACTATGTCCCAAACAATTCGGAATGTAAAAGAAAAAATTCTTTTTTATCCATCGTGATAGTAAGGTAAGTGTATATATGTTAGAAAAAATTAAATTAAGTAATTAGTTTTTGGGGTTTAATAAAATTCAGTATGCGCATACTATAGTCTTTTTCCCCCATCCTGACCATAAAATCTGTAGTCGGTGCCTTTTTTGTCTCTCTTAATATTTCTCTGTCTATTTGTGTTTGATGTTCTCTCGAGTTGATTTATCTCTCACATGTATATAAAGTAATTTTTATATATAAAATTGCTATATTGTACATAAAAAATATATATCTATGTAATATTTCTTAACATTAATTACATGAAAGATTAAAGAATTCTATTATCTTTAGGACTAGACAAGGGAAAAAACAAATATATACATACGGTTAATATACGATGAAAATTCAAGCTTGTATTATAAACCTATACATATTCCACTCTCACTCGTAAACTGTTTGACCGAATTATTCGGTCTTTTTTTTGCGGATTTTGCGTAAGGCGGAGTCGAACCTGAACTTGTTTCAGGTGAGCGAGCCTGAAGAAGCAACAACCCGAACGAATGCAAGAAAACGAAGTTTTCTGAAATGAGATTGCCAGGGTTGTGCAGAAAGCAAAATCCAAGACAGCGGATTTTGCGTAAGGCGGAGTCGAACCTGAATTTTATTTCAGGTGAGCGAGCCTGAAGAAGCAACAACCCGAACGAATGCAAGAAAACGAAGTTTTCTGAAATGAGATTGCTAGGGTTGTGCAGAAAGCAAAATCCAAGACAGCGGATTTTGCGTAGCGATACTCCGTAAGCAAAAAGAAATTTCAAGAAAGACGGAATATAAATGGTTTCAGGCAATGCCTGACCTACTAAATGCCTGACAAATAAGAACCGGCAATTATATTTAATATAAAACCATTTACTTATTTTTATTATCTTTCTATATCTACTGGAATTAATCTCTTTCTGTTATATAATTAAAATAACAGATTAGGGAAAAGGGTATAAACATGAGTTCCAATGGTGTTTTAGTTCAAGCACAAATGCTTATAGATGAAGAACAGTACGAAAAAGCATATGAAATTCTCACAAAAGCATATGATGATTTAAAAGAGAATGATGAGTATCTTGAAAAAATTGCATTACTTGCCAAAACAATGGAAAAAAACGAGGATGCAGCAAAATATTGGGAAGAATTAGCAGTTGTTAACCCTAATTCAGCGATTGCATACTCCGAATTACTTGATGTTTATATGAATGCTAACAAATATAAATACTATATTACACGCGGTAAATATAAAATTTTAAATGAAAAAGTCAGTCAAGCAGTAGACGATTACAAAAAGGCTATTAATTCAACTACAGATGAAGCTGAAATTATAAATGCAAGATTTTTACTTGCAAAAGTATATGAGCATCTGGATAAAACGCAAAATGCCATAGATGAATACTACAGCATTATTGAACATATAGATGATATGGCAATTTATTATAAGCTCGGTGATTTATACTGCCAAATGGGAGACAGATACTCTGCCATCAATGTATTGGAACGAGGAGTAAAAGCATTCCCTAATGTTGATGAACTAAGTGAATATTTATCCGCACTTTATTTAAAAGAAGGCGAATATGATAAAGCTCTGGAAAAAGCAAAAAATAACTTCAGCAGAGCAAAAGCATACTTAATGAAAGGTGATAATGAAGAAGCATACAAACTTTTAGAGGCTGTTGAAGATAAAGCAAATGCAAATTATCCCGCATTAATGGCAGAATATTATTTCAACAAAAAAGAATGGGATAAATGCCTTGATTTTATTAATAAATTTAATGAAATGTCGCCTCAAAATCCGTTAACATACCAAATGAAAGCCTTAGTTTGTGATGCGAATAATGATTTATACGGATATCACTACAATATGGGCAAATGCTATTCTTATAAACAGGAATATGATTTGGCATTGGCAGAATATCTGAATGCACACAGACATGATGCAAACAGAAGTGAAGCAATAAAAGAAATCATTAAAATTAATGAAACAACAGGTGATAAAACAAGTTTAATGGAATTTTATGAAAAACTCCACAGACAAGAACCTGATAATCCTATGGCATTAAATGGCTTAGGCGATGTATATGCAGATATGTATGAATTTAGAAATGCTCTTGATTATTATAAACAACTTGAAAAAGCAGATTCCTCATACTATGAAGTATACAGAAAACTGGGTCTGTGCTATGAAAAGCTAAAAGATTTTGCATCTGCAAAAGAAGCATATGAAAAATATATAACCAAAGCTCCTTTATCGCCGGATACTGAAAAATTAAAAGAAAAGATTGCGAAATTTACAGGTGCCGCTTCTGTATCCGCAGATAAAGAAGAAGAAGGTTTTATTGATAAACTTATGAAAATATTCGGGAAATAAATTATAAATTATATTTATTTTTTAAGATTTCAATAAGTTTTTGAGTATTTTCCAACAATTCTTCATAGGTACCGTTATTTTGGATAACATAATCCCAATCAGTTCTGTTATCTAGTGCTGTTTCGGTATTATCATTTTTTGAAGCCAATGTACCGCGCTTTGCTCGTGCTTCTTCTGTTGCTTCCACTCTTATTGCGAATGCTCCGTATGATTTAAAGAGTTCAAGCTCATGCGGAACTCTGATATCCGTAACAATTGTATTTCCATCATATGCAATAATCGAATTCAACCAATAATCAGGACTTTGAGCCCTGCCCCAATCACCCAAATCTATCAAGTCTTGCCTGTATGTGGGTTTATTTCGTTCAATTTCTTCCAAACTTAAGCCTGTTTTTTCGGAATAACGCATTTTTATTGCATCAGCAATCCCTATCCTTTTAAAAGAAGGAAATTTTTCCAACAAAATCTTTGCAACAGTATCCTTTCCGGAAAACTGTTTTCCTGAAAATACAATTATTATCTTATTCTTCATTTTTAATACTTAAACTGATTCTTCTGTCATCCGGATTAAATTTAAGAATTGTTGTTTGAATTTTATCTCCGGCTTTCAGAATAACATTTTTCTGATTTTGATATTCAATTAATTCATTATTCGGAAGCAGAGCTTCAACACCGGGGAATACTTCAACAAATGCACCGAAATGCTTAATTCTTGTAATTGTACCTTCAATTTTATCACCGTCATTAATTTTATCTTTAGCTTCTGCCCAAGGGTCTTTTTCAAGATTTTTTAAACTCAGGCTTATTCTTTGCTTGTCATGGTCAACTACAATTACTTCAACATTAATAACATCACCGACTTTTAATATATCAGACGGATGATCTACCCATCTCCAAGAAATTTGAGACAATGGCAATAATGCATCAATACCGCCGATATCAACAAATGCACCGAAATCAGTAATTCTAACAACTTCACCTTTTACAATTTGACCGATTTCTATTGTTTCAAATAAATCTTTTTTATTATCTTCTTTATCATCAGAGAAGGCTTTTCTGTTAGATAAAATGAAGTTACCCTGTTGAATATCCATTGTAAGTATCTTTAATTCGAGTTTTTCACCTACAATATTTTCAGTTGATTTTAATTTTAACTGGCTTGAAGGAACGAAGCCTCTAACACCTTTAACTTCAACCAATACTCCGCCTTTAACAGCTGATACAATAACACCTTCAACCGTAGCATCTTCAGCTTTCAATTGTTCAAGTTCTCTCCAGCTGTATGCCATTGCAACTTTCTTATATGACAGCATAAATCTGCCGTCTTCATCTTCTTCTCTTATAATTAAAAATTCATATTCCTGATTCTTTTTTAATGTTTCTTCAACAGAAACACTTCTGTCAACAACTGCTTCTTTAATAGGGACATATGCTGCAGTTTTTGCGCCGATATCTACAATAACGCCGGAAGAATCATATGAACAAACTATACCTTTAACCAAATCACCTTTCTGAAAACTATAGTCATAATTCTTTAATAATGCTTCAAACTCAGCATCAGTATACTTTTGTTCTGTTGTCATATTTTCTTCCTCGTTAATCTGCAGACAATATAAATATATGCCCAAATTATACAATTATTTCTCTATTTTGTAAACTCAAAGAGATTTTAATTGCTAAATTTCTTAATATTAGTGACGTTTCAAGATTTATAAAAGAAAAATCCCCTTATAAAGGGGATTTACATGTTTTTTATTATTTTAACAAACATAGTTTTCATATAATGCAATTGTACTATTGTTATTTCGTAATTTATTTAATGCTCGTGCTTCAGTTTGTCTAATACATTCTTTTGTAACACCGTATATTTTACCGATTTCTTCCAAGGTTTGTCTTTCACCGCCATTTAACCCGAATCTTAATGCTATAACTTTTTGTTCTCTGTCCTTTAATCCGTTTAAAAGCTGAACGATATCTCTTTTCAAATTTTCCTGCTCAATCACGTTCGTTACCGAACTCTTTTTATCTTCTATTATGTCAATTAATCTGACCTCGGAACCGTTATGCATCTCAAAATCACCCTCTAAAGAAAGAGTTTTTTTATAAGCATTTATATAATTATTGATTTTACCCGAATCAATATTCATCTTTTTCGCAACTTCTTCCGGTTTTACTTCGGAATTTCCTTCTTTTTCCATTTCAGATTTCATTTTTGAATATCTGGAAAGAGTTTCCTGTATGTAAACAGGTATTTTAACACTGTGTGATTGCTCAGATATAGCCTTAAACATCGCCTGCTTTATCCACCAGCTGGCATATGTTGCAAATCTATAGCCAAACTTCCAATTAAATTTATCTACAGCTACCATTAAACCGATGTTTCCCTCTTGAATTAAATCAATCATAGGAAGTTTACTTGCATGTATCACTTTTTTAGCAATCATAATAACTAATTTTAAGTTTGCTTTTATTAAAGCCTGTTTAGCGAATTCATTGCCTTCCTTTGCTTGTCGTGCAAGTTCTTGTTCTCGCTCTATACTTAAGGTTTCGTATTTGGAAATTTCTTTGATGTATTTTGCTATGTCAGCTTCGGAAAATAATCCGACCGCTGATAATGTGTCACTTTCGACAGAAGATACAACATTCGATACCATATTAATGCTCCTGATTTATTCTTACACACACTTTCCGCATATATTTGCAGAACACAATAAGCCTCTATATGGGCTTTTTACCATTACTAATGCCGCCAGTAAATTGAATTTACTGAATTAAAATCCTACGTATATAATTTGTATATATTTAATATATCATTTTGTAATTTAAATTTCAATCCTTTTATGAAGAATTGTTAACCAAATAATCAAAAACACTATTTTTACTTAATATGTTGTTACATTAAAAAGCATTCAAATATGATTTTATATACTTCTTTCTCTGATATTAGTATAAAATAGAAGTATGTAATTGGTAAAATTAAATGCTTTTAAACGGAATATCAAGCAAAGAACGATTTAATATACTTTTATCAAGCTATAATAAGCTGATTTCATCAGGAATTCAACCTGATGAAATACTTGTAATATTATTAAATCCGTATAAAAAAGCTAATTTTATAAACGATTTAAAGAAAAAATACCCTCAGAATAATATAGAAAATAATAAAATATATACATTCTGGGGACTTTGTTATAATGCATTTTGGGACAATAAAGAATTCATTTCAAACCTCATCGGAGGTGAAGACAATAATATCCCTAATTTATGCGGACTGGAAGTTTCTCAATATATATTCAAGCAAAGTATCAAGTCCTCTGATTTTTCGGATTACATTTCAAAAATTAATCTGCTTCATCAGTTATTCCGCAGATATTCGTTAATAGTTCAGAATGATTTAAGTTATTCCGAAGTAAAAGAGCGTTCCGAATTATTAAATGAAGTTTTTTATAAAGATGCACAAAAAGCAATTGATGACTACAAAAAGAAAACAATTAAATTCAACAGTTATGATTATCTCCGCCAGCTGGCAGTTTTGCCGCATATATATAAAAATACCGATTATTTCAAGAATATAAAATATTTGATTATAGATGATGCGGATGAATATTCATATGCCTTTTGGAATTTTATAAATGCCATTATGCCGCAAATAAAAGATTATTATATTGCTTATGATGAAGAAGGATCAACCAGATGCGGTTATTTATGTGCTTATAAAGGCGGAATAAAAGAATTTAAAAAGCAGTATTCTCCGAAAGAATCAATAATAGAAAATAATACAAAATTAATAAAACCCGCCTTGAGTTTTTACAATAAAATTAGGAACGGACAAAAAATCAATATCGAATTCAAATATCATATTCATAATAAAAGACTGGATATGATTGAAAGTACAATTAAACATATAACCGAATTATACAAACAAGACGTTAAACCTGACGAAATATCCGTTATAACTCCGATTGTCGATGAAGTATTAATAAGAACTTTTGAAAATTCAAAATACAAAATTAATTTTCAGGTGATATCAGGGAATTCAAAACTTAACAGTTCAAATATTGTAAAGCATTTACTAATTATTTTAAAAATAATAAACAATCTTCCGGTTTTGGATTTTGAATTAAAAAGTTTATTTACCGAGTTTTTGCAAATTCCTTATAAAAAATGTATTGATGCCATTAAAAAATATTCCTCGGAGAAAAAATTAATTAATATTGAATTTTATAACGAAGAATACGATTATATTTATAAAAAATTATTGTCTGTTATTCAAACAGAAAATAAATATAAAAATAAATTATCCGAACAAATTAAAATAATCTATACAAATCTGTTAAAGAATAATGACAATAGTACAGACAATGAAAAATATGAGTTTCTTTTAAAGGAAGCGGAAAATTTTGAAAAAGCATTTGAAACAGAAGTCGAAAATCTGGCAGAACAGTTTATAACACAAATAGAAAACAGTGTTATAAGCGAAAATCCGATAGATTCTTTCTCTTTAAAGAAAAATGCGGTTATAATTTCAACTCCGCAAAAGATAATAGATTATTCAATTAATACCAAATACCAAATATGGCTGGATATTTCAAATAATGAATGGATGAAACAGGATTCAGGCACACTATATAATGCCTGGGTATTAAGCAGAGATTGGTCAAAAAAAGAATATACTCTTCAGGATAATATTGAATTAACAAGAGATAAAACAGCAAGAATAATAAGAAAATTAATGCTGCTCGCAGATAATGTTATTTTATTTTCAAGCATATACGATAATACCGGAAATGAAAACTTCGGAGGAATATCTGATTTTATAGATTCAAAAGAGGAAAAACAGCAATCATTTAATATTATTCCAAGAGATGATCAAAAGCCTGTTCTGGATTATAAAAAAGACAAAATGGGTATAATGGCGGTACCGGGTGCAGGTAAAACAACTATCTTGCTTGCACTTATAATTAAAATGATTAAACAGGGTATTAACCCCGAAAATATATTTGTCCTTACTTATATGGAAGCTGCCGCAAAAAACTTTAAAGAAAGAATACAAAATGCAATTCCTGATAATTATGCACTTCCTAATATATCCACAATCCATGGACTTGCCCTGCGTATTATAAAAGAGAACGGTAATTATACGAAAGCCGGTTTGGATGATAGATTTGAAATCTGTGACGATACGGCAAAAGAAAGAATTATAAAAGAACTTTTCTTTAAATTTAAAATAGATGATGAAAAATATGATAATTACTTAAGATGTATTTCCATTGTTAAATTATCCGGTAACGCCGAGGGATTACATTCAAAATACAAAGAAATTCAAGATTTTTATAATTTTTATAATGAATACAATTTGATATTAAAATCTCAAAATCTTATAGATTATGATGATATGCTTTATTTTGCGGTAAAAATTCTCACCGAAAATCCTGAAATATTGGAATACTATCAAGATATATGCAAATACATCATAGAAGACGAAGCACAGGACTCTACTGATATACAGCAAAAGTTAATAACATTACTTAACGGGAAATACAATAACCTTGTACGCTGCGGAGATATTAATCAGGCAATCACATCTACTTTTACAAACAGTAACTTGGATAGTTTCAAAAATTATATTAAAAGTAATAAAAAAGTAGAAATGGTATCCTCACAACGTTGCGCAGAACCCATTTACTCTCTAGCAAATAATTTAATAAAAACAACAACTGAAAATAATGATTATCCAAATGCTTTTTATAATATTGCAATAAAGGGAACTAACAAAAATCCTCAAAATAAAAATCTTCCGCAATACACATTTTTTGACAATGAGAAAGAGGAAAAACAATACATCTTACAAAAAACAAAAGAAATTAAACACAATAATCCTTCCGCATCAATTGCTATACTTTTAAGACTAAATTCTCAGGTTAATGAATATAATGAATATTTTAATTCAAACGGAATAAAAACCTCTGTCAGAAGTGATTGTTTATCTCAAAAACCAATTTACGGAAAAGTTTTAAATATATTAAAAATAGTCCAAAGTCCTTTAAATAACGGGTATATTCTTGATTTAGCAAAAGAGTATAATATAGATAATGAGAATCTGGCGAAAATAAAAGAACTGAAAACTCCGTTTATATATCAAAATGCAGATGATATAAATAATGAAAAAATATTGCAATTATACTGGGATGTGGATTATTGGCTGAATAACTCCTCTGTTAGTGCAGATATATTGGCATTAAATATCGGATTGTATTATGCGCAAAACAGTACAGATAAATCTAATGCTTATATGATTTCCACAATTATTGCAAGATTAATTGAAGATAATGATAACCTTGATAACATAATAAAGAAATTGGAATATTCAGCTCAAAGACCGATGAGTGCATATAAATTTTTTGAAGATATTGAACAAAATGAAGAAATAACACCTATAAACATAATGACAATGCATAAATCAAAAGGTGATGAATTTGATTATGTATTTATTCCTGAACTTAATGAAGATAATTATTCAACAACCTCTAAAAATGTAAAGCTTAAAGGCGGAAGTCATTTTGTGCAAACAATTAAAAATTCGGTTGAAAATTGCGGTATAAAACAGCAGGAAGAATTAAAAACCGAGCAAGTTGAAGAAACTCTAAGACTATTATATGTTGGTATAACAAGAGCAAAACAAGAACTTTTTATGACCAATGCCGTTAATTATAAAAAAAGAAAAAATACAAAACCTCTGGAACTGTTAAAAGGATTATGTTAAAGCATACTGTCAGGTAATGCCTGACAAATTAATTTATACATCAAACAATTACCTTCTTCTTTAATATTTCTTCATAAAAAAGTATTTACTAACAATTATTTCTTTTGCCGGATGTTAAAATGAGAAACAAAAGGAAAATATTTTGATTTCTATAAACTCTTATCCGTTAGTAAAAAATCATAATATATATAATAAAATCGGTGCTAAAACAGTAAATACATTTGGCAGCACCGATGTTTCCGACTATATTGCAAAAGGTGATAAAGCATTAAATGAAAATCGGTTTGATGAAGCATTAAAATCATATAGAACAGCAAATCAACAAGACCCGACAAATAATAAAATATACAGAAAACTTGCAAAAACATATTTTCATATGAAAGATTATGCTTCCTCCCAAATGCACTACAAAACATATTTAGAGAATGCTCCCGATGATGCCGAAGGCTGGATAGAATACGGTGAAGCTCAAAGGAAAGCCGGTTATTATCAAAAAGCAATAGAAAGTTTTGAACAAGCTAAAAAAATTGACCCATCTAATGACCTTGCACAAAGAAGCATACTGGAAACCAGAAATAATATAGTAGCAATGTATTCACCGGAACGTGCGAAAAAAGAAAAGAATGAGTATGCCGCTAAAAATTTAATGCAAGCTCTTCAAATGACAATTAATTATATGTCGCCTGAATATATGAAAGATTTAGAAAATGTTCAGGTACAGTTTGGTGAAACAGCTTCTATGGGCGGCACACCAAACATAGCCCAATATGAAAATTATAAGAAAACAATAACGGTTTCTGATTCATATATTTATGCGGCACCGCAGGTTATTGCAGCTTACTTAACCCATGAATCAGTTCACGCAAAAGATGCAGATGCATACACTTCAGTACACGAAGAGCAAGATGCATATGAAATTGCTACCGATTTTTGGATAAACCACGCAAACGGCATAGGTGATCCTGAAATGGATTATGCTGCAGGTCTTTATAAACAATCTCCTCAAACATTAAGAAACAGAGTTGAAGAAATATACAAATTGCGTGATCCGTCTATAGCAATGACATCACCAAACCATCCTCCGGATAAACTTTTCCATTGGGGAACAAAAAAGAATAAAGCTGCAAGTCAATCCATAAAAGAATATAATGTAATTGCTTAAATTACGGGAGGAATTCCCCTGTTATAATATTTACATTTAAGGGACGATATAACCTGATGTTTAATACATCTCCGTCGTGTGCAATAAATTCACGTCCTTTAATAACTGCTTTTCCTTTAGCGTGATATTCCCCTATTCCCATTATTTTCACTATACTTCCGTCTTTATTTACTGCAGAAAGTTCAATTATCATTTCGCCGTTTCTTACAAAAGTCTTGGATTTTGTTGTATCAAGAACTTTTCCTATAAGATTAGTATCCTTGGGAATTAAAATATATTTTTGATTATTGATAATATTTTCTGAAAATTTAGCTTTAAAAGGCTGTCCCGGAGCTGTATCATTCGAGCTTATTTGACCGACTATCATAACAGGCAAAAACGTACCGGCAGGAAATGTAGCAATTTTATTATCTATTGCGACATTTTCTATTACAATACCGTCACCTATTTTGGGACTGGTTTCTTCTTTTATTTTTTCTTCTTCATATTCATCAACTTTTTCTTTTAATTTATTAATAAATACAGCCATTTGAGCTCTTGTTATATAAGCATCATAATCAAGATACTTTTCTCTTGGCGGCTCTTTTGCTATAACACCTATAATTTCAGCTTTACCGGCAGTAGGTTTAAACCAATCGGGAATATCATCAAAATCCAAATAAGCATTTTGTAATGCTTTTATTGCATCTTTTTTTGTTATTCCTTCCGTTCTTAAAAGGTTAACAAGGAACGTTATAATTTCGCGTCTTGTTACATAATCATTAGGATAGAAGTTTCCGTCCGATGCAGGCTTTAAGATATCAAGGTTAACTGCTCTTATAATATATTTCCAAGCCCAATGCGTATTACTTACATCTTCAAATGTATACATAGTTTCAATAGGTATTTTGTCCATACCTATAGTTCGCATTATAAGCGTAGCATATTCAGCTCTTGTAACATACTGCTTTGGTCGAAATGTATTATCCTCATATCCGTTAAATAAGCCAACATCCGTAAGATAATCAATTTCATTATATGCCCAAAAATCATTTGGTATATCAACAAATTCTTTTGCATAAGCATAAGAATTCAAAAAGGCAAATATTGTACAAATTAAAATTATTTTCTTTAGATGGTCTTTATTCATAATATAATTTTAGCAGATTTTTTTATTTAGGTGAAATTAAAGTATATTTTAATTTTTGTAAAATTTATATAATAAAAGCGCATTTTCATGGTTTTAGGAGTTTAATAAAAGACATAAAGAAGAATATAAGGTAAAGGAGAAAATATGAATATATCACCTATTTCAATGGTAAACCATATACCATCTTTTTCTGCTCAAAAACAGATTGTACATAGAAACAGTGATGAAGATTTTTGGATTGAAACAATTGAAGAACCAAAAGATGAAATAGAAATCCATAGAAACAGTGATGAAGATTGGTATCCTGTAAAAGTTGATAAAAAACCTGTTAATAAGACAACAAAGAGTCCGTCAGAACCGAGAAGCACAGTACACTACGAAAAAGGACCAAACGAGCAATTAGGTGTTTGGACAAGAAACGGCGGAAGTTATGCATTCTTCACTCCTGCAAAAGATATAGCAGCAAAAGAAGCAAAAAAAGCAACAGCAGAAGTTGAAACAGCTAAAAAACCTTCAATAGATATGCAAACATATTTAAGATGGGGTATGTAATTAATAATTATAAAAGTAAAAAAAAATAACTCCGATTAATCGGGGTTATTTTTTTTATCTTCTTTTTTATCTTCTGAAACTTTTTCTACTTTTTTAGATTTAATTTTTTCTTCCATATCTTCATCGTCAAGAAGAATATTTTTTCGTTTATTTTGATTTTGTATAACGGAAACTACGTTTAAAAGAGCAAGCGAATTAAGAGAAGCCCTAAGCTCCATGCTCCTGTCTACAAAAGGCTCTTGTTGTTGAGCATTTTGTTCGCCATCTTGCATAAAGTATTCCATACCTTGGCTTGCTCTGTCATCTGCGGTTTTTGCGGCAGTACCTGAAATATCTCCGCTTTTGAAGTTGATACCTCCGCCAATTCCGAGCGCGCCGGCTGACCTATTGTCAACCATTACTTACTCCTTTGTCTTATTTTTGGGATTTTCGTTTTATACCTCGCATACGAAAATCTTTTACCCTAGCTAAATTATTTAAATAATTATAAATCATTTTATAATTTTTAACAACTTAGCATTAGTACAAAACATGAACTAAAAAATTTTTGCGTACTTTTATTATTTTTTTCAATATTTTTTTACATAAAAAAGAAACCTCCAAATTGGAGGCTTCATTTCTTATACATTTTCTTTAACAGGTTCCGTTTCTTCCAGCTTCTGCATCTTTAAAGCAAGTAATCTTCTATTGCTCTGATATCCGTATAAGAAGTATATTACTAATCCGATAACTATCCACAGAGGGAATAACATAGCGGAAGTTTTAACTTCTCTAAGTGCAACAAACATTAAACCTGAGCAGAATATAATACCTATAATCGGGAACCAAGGACAGCAAGGAACTTTAAACGGTCTTGGTCTATCGGGTTCCGTTTTTCTTAAAATTAAAATACCTGTACATACAATAACAAATGAAGTAAATGTACCAAAGATTGCAAGCTCAGCTGCAACCTGCATATTAATGAATAAAGAACCTAACAGAATTAATATTGTTGATAATACCGTAATTACCCACGGAGTATTAAACTTAGGATGAACTTTTTTCATAATCGAAGGTAAAAATCCGTCACGAGCCATAGCAAATAAAATTCTGGTTGTTCCGTATTGAAGAACCAAAAGAACAGAAGTTAATCCGGCTAATGCTCCTATGGATATTGCTCCTGCAAACCAATCTTGACCTACAAAACTCATAGCGTGAGCTATCGGCGCTTTTAAATCAATTGAGCCCATTGGCATCATGCCTGTTAATACAATAGTAACAAGGGCATATATTATAGAACATATAACAAGTGAACCGATTAAGCCTATCGGCAGATTTTTCTGAGGATCTTTTGTCTCTTCTGCTGCCGTTGAAATAGCATCAAAACCTATATATGCATAAAATATTGCAAATGCACCCATTAAAATACCTTTTATTCCAAATGGAGCAAACGGTGTCCAGTTTTCAGGACGAACATAAAATGCACCGACTAAAATAAATATTGCGATAACTGTAACTTTAACAAATACCATTATTCTTGCAAAATTTGCCGATTCCTGAATACCTTTTATTAATATTAATGCAATAATCGTAATTATAGCCATAGCGGGTAAATTAATACATATAGGAATTCCCAGAATATGCGGTACTGTCCCGCCCGCATCAACTACGGATTGGTAATCATTTATAAGCCATTCGGGAGGATATCTCAACCATTCGGGTAAGAACGGAAAGCCTTGGAATAATTTAATTAAATAACCTGTCCAACTTGAAGCAACAGCAATAGTTCCTATTGCATATTCAAGCATTAAAACCCAGCCCATCATCCAAGCAGGAAGCTCACCCATTGTAGCGAATGTATATATATATGCACTGCCTGAAACAGGTATCATAGAAGCAAATTCGGTATAACATAATGCGGGGAAAATACAAGCTATAGTAACCAAAGCTATTGAAATAACAAGTCCCGGGCCTGCACCTACACGTTCCGTTGTACCAATGACCGCAGAACCTATCATTACGAATATACCTGCACCTATAATAGCACTTATACCGAGAATAATAAGGTCAAATGCTCCTAATGTCTTTTTTAAGCCGCCTTTTGCCGATTGTTCCAAAAATTCGTCCGGATTTTTCTTTCTTATAAGATTAGACACAAACGTACTTAAAAAATTCTGTTTGGAGTTTTGCATTGATTCATTCCTTTTCTATACTTACACATTGGCTGTTTGCTTTTTTAATAACGGGAAACCCATTTTTTCACGCTGCTCAACATAAAGTTTAGCAACCATTGCAGCCATTCTTCTCACTCTGTTTATATAATTTATTCTTTCATCTCTGCTTATAACACCTCTTGCGTCAAGCAGGTTGAATGTATGAGAACATTTTAAAACGTAGTCATATGCGGGGAGCACAATATTTGCTTCAACACAAGATTCAACCTCCGCTTGGAACAAGTCAAACATTTTAAATAATCTTTCAGCGCTTGAATATTCAAAATTATATTTGGATTGTTCTATTTCATTTTGGAGATAAATTTCACCGTATTTTAATTCTTTATTCCACATAACATCAAAAACGGAGTC
>JAEEGL017003516.1_pt1 | contig 42736 bp, 31 predicted proteins | sample 9134231 | NCBI WGS metagenome assembly JAEEGL01 (sample SAMN16246548, study PRJNA631951) | gut metagenome | biome: gut microbiome; feature: rumen; material: fiber-attached | host: Bos | place: Iran: Karaj | collected 2018-10 | reverse complement strand
CGAGCTATCTCCAGTAGCGTTTTCACATCCGGCTGTACGGAATTGGTGCACCATTTCGACACCGTTGCCGGGTCTTTGCCCAATTGTTCAGCTAACCATTTGTTTGTGCGCTGCTGCTCAACGAGTACAACTTTCAGTCTGTTAATCTGTTCCTTCATACAACAATTTATTTGCGTTTGGTGCAAAAATACTAATTTTTCAACTTCTGACAATAGTTTTCCATGCATTTTATTGAAAAAGCCTCGTTTTTTAGTCATTTTTATGAAAACACACCTCATCTATATTGATTATGACTCCGAACCAACGACTTTGCTACGTGTAGATTCTCTCAAATTCAACAAAACCCTTAATCACTATCAAGATAAAGATTGTATCGACGAACAAAGTCGTGCCAAAGATGTCGGTCTGACGACACGTTAACATTGGCACGATTGACAGCGGTCAAAACATCTGTCCCACATATATAATAAGGTGGGACAGCAGTTTTGTGGTTTCTTTATATCTCAATGGGGACTGTCTGCCCCCATGGCGAAGCTTGACCTTCGGTCGAGCCTGCTCACGTTCGGCAGAGCTTGTAGCAAGCTACGCTCTGCTCTTACTTAATCGCAGCCTTCCCTCGAGTGTTTCCAGTGGTATAGATTATAATAGGTCTGTGAGTCGGCGATTAACAACAATTAACGGCAGAAATGGCGTGGTTTCGAGGGAAATTGCTACCTTTGCAAAGTGAATTACAAATGAATTACAAGTGAGAAATCGAACCACATAGAGATGAAGCAGAAGGGTGTTGGTTCTCAGTGTGTTAGACGGACAAATATAGGGAGCCTCTCCTTCCGCGAGAGATACCTCTCTCTCCGCAAAGAGTTCAACGAGATAATCGCTGGACTCTTTTTTTTTGCGATATAGAGAGCGATTCGAACCCCAACATATAGTTTTATTTTTTATAACGGTATTTTTTGTTTTTATTCTCTCCTTCTGCCAATAAAAACTTCAAATCGACAAGACGGGTTAGGTATCGTCTGGCATTTCTTTCATCAATACCAAATCGTGAAACTACCATATTGGTAGAAACAAATTCTTCCGAAGCAGTCCATACAACAATATCGGACAACTTATCGGACAACTTACCAGAAATTTTGGTTTTGTCGGACAATTCGTTGTTTTGTCGGACATTCTCTTTGTTTTCGGACACTTTGTCGGACATTTCTTCTTCAGGGAACGTCAATTCTTCTGGTTTGTCATACAATTCCAGCATGGCTTTCACATCTTGCTCATGTCCACCATTGGGCAGTGTAACGATTACGCGATCAACGCCAACCTCTTCATTGATTTCGGCAGGAGTATGATAGACGTGTTCCCAGACGTGGAAGATACTGTTGAGGCCACTACCTGCACGCTCGCCATAGTTGATAAGCGATAAATTTGCCGTCGTATTCCATATTATTATCTTTATTGGTTTTACCTCATATGATAGACTTTGCCATATCACTTCTTTATAAGCTGAGACACCTCATTTACGCAATCCATCCACCCCGTGATAACAATTGGGGAATGGGTAGAAAGGATAATCTGCATATTTGGATTCATGTTGTGCAGACGTGTTACAAGTTCCTCTTTCAAGTCAATATGCATACAGAGATCTGGATCATCCATGAAGAATACACATGGTGCCTGCTTTGTATTACCCACTATCAGCAGAAGCAGAAGAATCTGTTTCCCTCCCATCGAAAGGTGCTCATAACTGATTTTGACCCCATCCTTGGTGAATTCAAACGAACTACTAATCTTATCGTCGTAACCATCAAGGAAGTGATTCAATTCTGAATAGACCTTTTTGTAATATGCAGTATATTGTTGCATCTCAACATCTTTATTGGGAGTGTCTATGAAACTTTCTATCGTCTCAGCAAAATCACTGTTTCGAAGGATTATCTGATCATATATCATCAAGTCGAGCATGGTTGGATTGTCAAGAGCTACCGACTTAGGACGTTGCCAGTATTGAATGGCTTTGTCCAGATGCTGTTCGAAGGAATTTATCATGTATACATTTATCAGCTGCTTCAATTCGGCAATTTTTCTCTCTTTACCAGTCTCATCCGCTACAAAAGTACACATTCCAAAGGGCGTTTGCTCATCTGCAATCATCTTTGAGGTGTCATAAGATGGTCCTACATTTGGATTCCATTTCAATTTCCAATCATTTGAGAAGGTCAGGGTCACCTCCTTGAAAACCTTTTGGATTTCATCATAATTAGCATCCGAGATGGCATCGTTAGACAACAAAAAATAGCAGAACTTGAATATTGCTGACTTGCCACTTCCGTTCTTTCCTCCCAATATATTAACCACGGGATTCAGATTCCAGTCAAGATCACCCTTTCCGAAGAATCCTTTAATCTCTATTTTCTTAATCGTAACCATTGTATGCCGATTAGTATTTTTATTAGGATTTAGCAGCCATGTTATTTGATTCCTGAGAAAGAAGGTACTGTTTGTATTCCCTTACAAACAGCTCTTTTAGATCCACTTCCAGCAAATCTGCTATTTTCAAAATACACGCAAGGTCTGGTTGGGAGGAGTTGGTGCACCATTTGCTTACAGTTGAAGGATTTACCCCCAATTGCTCTGCCAACCATTTGCTCGTACGTTTCTTTTCAACGAGAACAACCTTTATTCTGTTTACGTCTTCCATATGAATGAATATTAATGTTACAAAGATAATGAAAATTTTTCATTTTCTGCTACGTATTGCCGTTTTTCTTGGAAAATGATGTTTTTTTACGAGTTCATGCCCCCAAATCAGTTGTACTTGACTTCAAAATCGAGTCGTGCCAACGATAGCGGTCTGAAGACACGTTAACATTGGCACGATTGGCTGCGGTCAAAACGTCTGTCCTTCCACTAGGTTCCTAAACTATCCAAAGTGAAGCAAGGCTGCTCAGTGTTTATTCCCAGCCTGGGAATATAATGTTCCCACATTGGGAATGAAATATTCCCACGTTGGGAATATTCATAAAGCCTATTGCTTTTGATAGATGCCATATGTTGCCTGATAAGTGGCACTTGTTGGAAAACAAGAGGAGAGTGTTATACGAAAAACGTCTTTTTGCCAATACCTAACATACGAAATCGAAAAAGTACCTGTTTAAAGGACTTTCAAGCGATTTTGCCGCCTTCAACACCTAACCTATCACCTAACAAAGAGGTAACAGACTGGTAATCTCGTCAGCGGTGACCCGTAATTGCTTTTGATTGCATGATTACCAGTTTGGTGGCAGCACGATATTGTCCACGTCGTGAGCCTTCTCGAACAGCGGAGCTATTTCTTCATCTGTGAATCCGGCAATGCCACAACCGATGCGGGTCACGAGGAACGTCAGGTCCTGATGTTCCTTGGCGAACTGGATGAATTCGTCCACATACGGGCGGATGGTCTCTACGCCTCCCTGCATCGTCGGGATGGCATAGCTCTGGCCTTGCATACCTATGCCCTGACCCATGATGGCCCCAAACTTGCGGTAGGCGATATAGGCCGCACCACCGCCGTGCATTCCCTTCAGATTGCTTCCAAACACAAAAATCTCGTTCGGCTGCAGCTCCGTAATAAATTCTGGTGTGACTCTCTTCTCCATAATCTCTTCTAGACGTTTTAATAGATATCCGATTTCGTTAATGCCTTCCGCAATACCTTTGGCAGTGCATGACGGTTCAAGAACAGGTAGGTGGTATTCAGAGCCATATAATCGCGCGACATGTACCACGTGCCCTTGTAGGGACCGTAGTTGCCCCACGAGTTCTTCACCAGATAGTACGGTTTGCCCTGCTCATCGATGGCCTTGCCGTAGATCAGCATGACGTGATCATACGTAAAACGCCAATCGTCCCATTGCTCCTGTCGCAACTGTTGTGTGGGCACCACGCTGTCAGGTAGCAGAGCTATTCCTTCCTTTCGAAAGAAATCACCCGTCACATCGCCACCCCAAGCCACCGTATATCCTGCATCCAGTGCCTCGTCAAGAACCTCCATCAGTTGCTCTATCGGGATGTTGTAGCTGGGTTTCAGCCGCCATTTATAAGGTGCCTCGATGACGAACCATTGCCCAAATGGGTGGTGGGTATAGCTCGTCAGACTCACATAGTTGTCGAGGTTGAGTCCCAGGCTCTCAGCAAACGACTTTGGCGTATAGGTCTTCCCTTCATAGACGAACGTCTCAGGACAACGGCCCACATTCTTCTCAATCACCGCCAGTACACTGTCGCGCCAGTGCGCTTTAGGTTCTTTGGCCAATGCCTGTGCCTGATTGCTTTCGGTAATCCTGTTCAGGTCGGCATTCGCCCTGACGATGCTACTCACAGCGCGCTCCAGTTCAGGGAAGAACACCGTGAAGTTAGCCAGTGAGTCACCCGTCAGCGACCCTGGTGCCGGCATCGCCTCTTCTGGACAAATGCCGTGCTGCCGAATCACCTCCAGCACATCGTCGCACGACCCACCCTCAGATATCTGGCTGTATCCGTGCATGCGGACGTAGTGCGTGGCGCAGTCCATGTAGTCTTTGTTCACTACAAACATCTCGCACAGGTCGTACGTTTTCCCCGTCTTGCGCAGAATCTCGCTCTCTAGATATCCTAGTGTGGCGAAGTCCCAGCACGTTCCGCTGCGATATTGGTTCTTCACGCTGGTGATGGGCAACTGCTTCAGCACCGTAAACACATGATGATTGGTACTCACCATCGGACGATTGGTGCTCACCATCGTTTTCTCTTGTGCCCCCATCGGCATTACCAATAGGATGGCTGTCATCAATGTTAGTATTCTCATCGTCATTCGTTTATATTGTAACCTTTATTTTCTCTTATTTATAGTTTTTTTGCACAAAGGTAGTATTTTATTTTCAATTTCTTCATGAAATTGTGAAATAATCAACAAATACAACCACATTTTCTATTTTTTTAGGCAAAACAGCGCCAATTAAACTCAACAGAATGCTTGATTTAAACTTCCCAAGCTGTTACCGTAACCGATTGTATCCCTAAAATTTGTCTGATTCAGAAAATTATTGTATCTTTGCGGTCATAATCGCGAAATGTTTAAATAAATATCGCAGTATGAAAAGAAATCTTCAATTATTATTGCTACTGGGCTTTGCCGCCATGCAGCTTCAGGGGCAGGATATGGTTCATTATAAACGAGTAGTCAAGGTAATCAGCTCTGCCAAGTACCAAGGGCGTGGCTATGCCAAGGGTGGTGCCAATAAGGCTGGCAGGTTCCTGCAGAAGGAATATAGGAAAGCAGGGGTGGACGAAGTAATATTGCAGCCTTTCTCCATCGACATCAATACGTTCTGCGGAAAGATGGAGATGTGGGCTGATGGGAAAAAGCTTGAGGCAGGTGTGGATTTCTCTATGCGTGAGTATTCGCCTGGCATTCGCGGAGAGTTCCCTGTGTACCATGTGGATACCTTGAACTTCGATGCTGATCGCATGTTTGCAGATCTGCAAAAGCCGGAGTATGCCAATGCCCTGGTATGCTGCGATTTCTGGTTCTCCTACAAGCATCGCGAGGCATTCAAACGTCTTCAGAAAGCAGGAGAATGCACGAATGGCGGCCTCCTGCAGATTTGGACGTCGCCTATCAAATTTTACAAGGCATACGGCGAAAAGGTGGTGGACAAGCCTATTATCTGGGTGACCCCCGAGGCCATCAAAGACGTGAAGAGCGTCCGTCTGAATGTGGACAACAAGTTCCTGAAGGGCTATGAGCTTTTCAATGTGATAGCCAAGATATCAGGCGAGCGCCACGACAGCTGTTACGTGTTTACGGCGCACTATGACCATCTGGGCAACTTGGGCAGGAAAGTATTCTATGCAGGTGCCAATGATAATGCCTCGGGTACGGCAGCTATCGTCACTTTGGCTGCCTATTATGCTAAGCACCGACCTCCATACGATATGTATTTCCTGTCGTTTTCAGGAGAGGATGCAAACCTGCGCGGATCGGAATTCTTCGCCAACAATCCCATCGTGCCGCTGGAACAGATCAAATACCTCTTTAATATTGATATGATCGGCGACAACAACCCTATTCAGTATTGTGAGGTTAGCGACGAAGGAATGCGCGGCTACAGGCTTTTTGAGCAGATCAATGACGATAAGCATTATTTCAAAGCGCTGAATCGTGGTGACTTGGCTGCCAACAGCGACCATTACCCATTTGCCAAACGTGGTGTGCCCTGTATCTTCCTCGAGAACCAGGAAGGCGATGCTTTCCAGTATTATCACACCATCTATGACAATTGGCAGCAAGCGGTTTTCGACAGCTACGAACCTGTATTCCGTCTGGTAAGGGATTTTGTGGAGAGATACTAATGTTTCTTTCTTTTTCAAGTATCTCATGTGCTTGTGCGGCAGAATGTCACTTTTTTGGCCCTTTTTGTGTTAATCTTATAAAAAACAGACGGATTTTTCATCCATATTTTGTAATTTTGCGCCCAAATTAAACAAAAAGATAATTATTAAGTATTTCTTATGTCAGATAATCATTCTGTAATTGGTTCCAAAATCAAGGGAATTAGAGAGTCTAAGAATCTCACCATTGAGGAGATTGCCGAGAGTAGCGGTCTGTCTGTTGAGCAGATCAATTCGATTGAGAACGACCAGAATCTGCCTTCATTAGGGCCGCTGATCAAGATAGCCAGAGCATTGGGCGTGCGATTGGGAACGTTTATGGACGATAGCGACGCCTTGGGGCCTGTGGTCTGCCGCGCTGAGGATCGTGAGCGCGAGAGCAGCATCAGTTTCAGCAATGGTGCCACGGATGCTCGTAAGCACATGGAGTATCACCCGCTGGCTCAGCAGAAGGCAGGTCGTCACATGGAGCCGTTCGTCATCGATATCAACCCTGAGGACAAGCCTGACTTCAAACTGTCGGCCCATGAGGGCGAGGAGTTCATTTATGTGATGAATGGCGAAGTCGAGATTGAGTACGGCAAGGAGAAGTACACGCTGAAGGAAGGCGACTCTATCTTCTACGACTCCATCGTGAAGCATCACGTTCACGGTGCGCCTGGCAAGTCGGCCAAGATTCTTGCAGTCGTTTATATTCCATTTTAAACACTAAACAAAATGAGTAAATTAGACATGGCAGGCAGACCGCTGCCAGACAGGACCTATCCGGCAGAGACGGGCAGTGACGGCTATCAGCTCTATGAGCGGACCCTTGGTCAGTGGCTTGAGTATTGGGCTGAGACTACGCCTGATAAGGAGTATATTGTCTACAGCGACCGTGACCTGCGTTTCACCTGGTCGAAGTTCAACGAGCGTGTTGATAATCTTGCCAAGGGTCTGATTGCCATTGGCGTGGAGAGAGGTTCCAACGTGGGTATCTGGGCTACAAACGTGCCCGACTGGTTGACGTTCCTCTATGCTACGGCGAAGATAGGTGCTGTACTCGTCACTGTGAACACCAATTATAAGCAGAACGAGTTGGAGTATCTATGTAAGGACTCTGATATGCATACCCTTTGTATCACTGATGGTACTTGGGATTGCAACTATGTTGACATGACCTATACGATGCTGCCTGAGCTGAAGAACTGCGAGCGTGGTCACCTGAACAGTGAGCGCTTCCCTTATATGAAGAATGTGGTGTTCATCGGCATGGAGAAGTACCGTGGTATGTTCAATACGGCTGAGTTGCTGCTGTTGGGACAGAACGTGGAGGATGAGGAACTTAACGAGATGAAAAGTAAGGTCACCTGCCATGATGTCTGCAATATGCAGTACACGTCTGGTACGACAGGCTTCCCCAAGGGTGTCATGCTGACGCACTACGGCATAGCCAACGACGGCTATTTTACTGGCGAGAATATGGGATTCACACAGGATGACAAGCTTTGCGTCTGTGTGCCTTTGTTCCATTGCTTTGGAGTAGTGCTGGCAACAATGAACTGTCTGACGCACGGCTGTACGGAGGTGATGGTTGAGAAATTCGACCCCCTCGTGGTGCTGGCTTCTATCCATAAAGAACGTTGTACGGCTGTCTATGGTGTGCCCACGATGTTTATCGCCGAGCTGAATCACCCGATGTTCTCGATGTTCGACCTAACCAGTCTGCGCACAGGTATCATGGCCGGCTCGCTCTGTCCTGTGGAACTGATGAAGCAGGTGTCGGAGAAGATGTATATGACCATCACCAGCGTTTATGGTCTTACGGAGTCTTCGCCTGGTATGACGCAGACTTGTCTGAACGACACGTTCGAGCAGCGCTGCACCACCGTAGGTCGCGATTTCCCCTTCTGTGACGTGAAGGTGCTTAATCCCGAGACTGGTGAGGAATGTCCAGTTGGTGTTCAGGGAGAGATGTGTTGTAAGGGCTTCAACGTGATGAAGGGCTACTATAAGAATCCTGAGGCTACGGCTGAGGTTATTGACAAGAACGGCTATCTGCACTCGGGTGACCTTGGAGTGAAAGACGAGGATGGATTTTATAAGATCACAGGCCGTATCAAGGACATGATTATCCGTGGTGGTGAGAACATCTATCCGCGTGAGATCGAGGAGTTCCTCTATCACATGCCTGGAATACGTGACGTGCAGGTGGCTGCTGTGCCATCGAAGAAATACGGCGAGGCCGTGGGCGCCTTCATCATTCTTGAAGAGGGCGTCAAGATGACACCTGAGGACGTGCAACTGTTCTGTCGCGGCAAAATTGCCCGTTACAAGATTCCAAAGTATGTGTTCTTCATCGACCAGTTCCCGCTGACGGGTTCAGGTAAGATACAGAAATTCAAGCTGAAGGAGATGAGCCTCCAGCTTTGCGAGAAGTTAGGTATTGAAGTGGTCTAACGCCAATTCAGATGGGCAAATACGGGATAATGGTCTGAAGGCAGACGTTTCTCGTATTTGCTGAAGCTGATTTCCTGAGGCGCGTTCTGCGCCTTGTTTTTTTCTTCAGATGTCTCGTTGGGCACCCAATAGCCGTTGGTCAATACACCGTAGCGTTCTACCTCGAAGCGGGGCGACACGAAGATGTGGTCTATGCGGCTCTCAGTCTTCATCTCGGGATTGTAGCTATTGAAGGTGCCGTTCTCGGCAAAGCGGATGTGCGCCTGCTCGTAGCTGTCAACTAACAACCCTGAGTTGGTGAAGGTGGTGTAGATCTCGTTGTTCTGGTCGACGTTGAAGTCGCCCGTGAGAATGACGGGCCTACCCTTGGCGATGAGGCCGATGCGCTCTACCACCAGTTTGGCAGCCTCGCGGCGGGCCACGATCCCAACGTGATCCATGTGGAGATTAAAGAAGTAGAATTTCAGACGGGTCTTCTTGTCCTTGAAATACCCCCAAGTGCAGATGCGGACACAAGCGGCGTCCCATCCAAGTCCTGGTTTCTCAGGGGTCTCAGAGAGCCAGAAGTCGCCGTGGTCGAGTAGCTTGATCCTGTTCTTGTCGAAAAAAATGTTCTCGTGCTCGCCACCATGCACTCCGTCGTCACGCCCCAGTCCGATACAATTGTAGCCGTCTAGCTCTCGTAACAGATCCTGGCGTTGCGACTCCAACACCTCCTGTGCGCCAAAGATGTCAGGATGTTCGAAGTTGATCTGTGCGCAAAGTACAGGCAAGCGCCGTTCCCAGCCGTTCCCGTCCTTAGCGTCCCATTCATTCTGGTAGCGGATGTTATAGCTGCCTACATAGAGTTGTTGTGCATGGATGGCCAAAGCCACCATGCACACAGCAACCACACTCATTATTATACGTTTCTTCATTTCTTCGGAGTAGTACATTCATTCACCAGATATACAATACTCATATAAGGAATGCCCGTGTTCGTCTCAAGGCCAATCTCACAGGTGCGGCTGTTCGAATAGCCTACCTCGATATGATTCTTTTCGATTTGCGGACGAAGCTTGCGCAGACCGTATTTGTTGAGTTCAGGGAAGGTGAATCCCCTGTCGCCGGCGAAGCCGCAGCAGCCAACACCCTCAGGCAGGAATACCTTTGTTGAGCACAATTTGGCGAGATTGATAAGATCGTCGGCGACACCCATCTGTCGTGTAGAGCATGTGATATGCAAGGCTATCGGGCGGTCTATTGGATGGAAGTCGAGACGGGGCACGAGATACTTCATGATAAACTCGGCGGGCTCGTAGAGCTTCATCTTCTTCATCACCTTCTTCATGCGGTGCAGACAGGGACTTTGGGCGCAGAGTACGGGGTATTTTCCTTTTTCCGATGCTTTCCATAGGGCTGCCTCCAGTTCTGCACTCTTGCGGTCTGCAATGTCAAGCATTCCCTTCGACTCCCAAATCTGTCCGCAACACATCTTCTCCATTCCCTCTGGGAAGATGACCTCATAGCCTGCTTTCGCCATCAGCTGGATCACCTCGTCCACAAGGTCGTGAATCTTACCTCCTTGCTTAGACTGTCCCATCGTCTGGTTGATACAGCTGGGGAAATAGACCACCTTCAAAGGCGAGTGCTCTTCTTCGTGCTGAGGAATGGACTTCTCGATGATAAATTGGGTAAGATCAGATTTCTTGGGCTGACGGTGCTTCTTGGGCATAGCTGTGGTCCAGAGAGGCAGACCCATCTTGTTCATCGTTCGGCAGACGGTGGTCATCAGCGTCGGGCCGAGGGTGACATGAGCAGCGTGGGCCACGTCGAGTACGACGCGCAGGCCAGACTTGATGCCAGCCATGTGGTTGGCTGCAAACTCGCCGACCTGGTAGCCCAACTTGGAGTTGTTCATGTCCATCTGACGAATGAGATGTGTCAGCTCACCAGTGTTGATTTTCATCGGACATGAGGTGGAGCAGAGCCCATCGGTAGCACAGGTCTGGTCACCATAGTATTTGTATTGCTTGCGGAGGGTAGCAGCCCGTTGGGGATTGGCTCCTGTAGCCTCGAGCTCTCGGATCTCGCGCTGTACGGCAATACGCATCCTCGACGAGAGCGTCAGACCACATGACATGCAGTTCACTTCGCAGAATCCACATTCGATACACTTGTTGGCGCGCTTCACCTGCTCGATGGTCTCCTTGGCCGTAGAGAGTGACGGATCCATGAGATAATGTCCGCCGTCGGGCACGCTGTCGAAGTCGAAATCGAGGACGGGCAGGGGTTTCAGACACTTAATGAAACACTCTGGATCGTCGTTGAATATCACTCCCTGGTTCAACAGACCGTCGGGGTCGAAGATGGTTTTCAACTCTTTCATAGCCTCATAGGCCTTCTCGCCCCACTCATACTTCACAAAGGGAGCCATGTTACGGCCCGTACCGTGCTCGGCCTTCAGTGAACCGTCGTAACCCTCGACGACAAGTTTGGCCACGTCGCGCATCATTTCGGCATAGCGAGCCACCTCATGCTCATCGGCAAAGCTCTGGTTCAGGATGAAGTGGTAATTGCCTTCGAAGGCGTGGCCGTAGATACAGGCATCGTTGTAGCCGTGGTCGGCGATGAGTTTCTGCAGCTTCACCGTAGCCTCAGGCAGGCTCTCGATGGGGAAGGCTACATCCTCAATAAGGCATGAGGTGCCGACGGGGCGCGTACCGCCTACGCTGGGGAAGATGCCTGAGCGGATGGCCCAGAACTTGCCGTAGATCTTCGGATCCTCGGTGAACTCTGCGGGAATATAGAGGCGGAACTGACCGAGACATTCCTTAATCTTCTCAATCTTCCCGAGCAGTTGCTCGTGGGTGATGCCCTTGGTCTCGGTGAGAATGGCGGTCAGGTTGTGATAATCGCCGGGTTCCACGCCCTCTATCTTGCCGGCATCGACATCTTTCTTATATTGCAGGAAGACGGGGTCATCGACAGAGTTGAGCGACATGTAGTCGAGCATCTCGGCGCTCTTCACCATCAGATTCTCGGCACTCATCTTCAGGTCGTCGCTATCGGCCTTCAGCTTCTTCATAGCCACAACGGCCTCGCAACTCTCCTTCATAGTGAGGAAGTAGACCATTGCTGAGGCCTTGAACTTGTAGTCGTAGAGTGTCTTCATCGTCACCTCTGAGAGGAAGGCGAGAGTTCCTTCGGAGCCTACCATCGAGTGGGCGATGATGTCGAACGGATCATCGTAGGCGATGAGCGGCCGGAGATTGAGACCTGTCACGTTCTTGATAGAATATTTGGTACGTATGCGCGAGGCAAGTTGTTCGTCGGCACGTACCTTGTCGCGGAGTGCCTCGATCTTTTTCAGGAACTCCGGATGGCTCTTTCTGAAAGCATCGCGACTCTTCTCGTCGCCCGTGTCGAGCACGGTGCCGTCAGTGAGGATGATACGGGCGGAGACCATCATGCGATCGCTGTTGGCATGTACACCGCAGTTCATGCCCGAGGCATTGTTGATGACGATGCCACCGACCATGGCCGAGCCGATGCTGGCAGGGTCGGGGGGGAAGACGCGGTCGAAGGGCTTCAGAATCTCGTTTACGCGAGCACCGATGATGCCGGGCTGCAGGCGGATTGTATCCTGATTCTCACCGATCTCGTATTTTTCCCAGTGCTTTCCTGCGACAATGAGGACTGAATCAGTGCAACTCTGGCCGGAGAGTGATGTGCCGGCGGCGCGGAAGGTGAAAGGAAGCTTGTACTTCCGGCAGGCGCTGACAATCTTCGAGATTTCCTCCTCGCCGTCGCTTCGGATGACGACTTTTGGAATCTGACGGTAGAAACTGGCATCCGTTCCCCAGCCGAGGGTGCGGAGCTCATCGGTGTAAATGCGGTCAGACGGGATGAACTGTCTGAGATCCGTGAGGAATTGATTCATCATAGCTTGCTGTTGGTTTTAAGTTATTACGTGTATTACTTTTGCTGCAAATATACTAAAAAAATAGGAATTGTGAACTAAAAACCATCAATAATTATCCTCTTTTTGTTTTTTTCACTAAATAATGGTTGAAATATCGCAAAAAAGTCGTATATTTGTCGGCAAATCCTCACAACATATTGCAATCACTTATATAATAATAACATAAATAACTTAAAACCTATGTCAGCATTAGTATCTGTTATTCCAATTCTATTGCTCATCGTTTTGATGATGGGCTTTAAAGTTTCTGGCTACAAGAGCGCGGTCATCACGCTTATCGTAACAATCCTCCTGGCTCTGTTTGCGGCTCCTGCCATGGGCATTGTCCCTGAGAAGTATGCCGATGCTTCGATTTTCGGTATTACCATCTGGTCTGTTGTCGAGGGATTTCTCAAGGCATGTTTCCCAATCATCCTGATTATCATCTGTGCCATCTTCAGTTACAACATCCTTTGCGAAACGAAGGAGATTGAAACCATTAAGACACAGTTCATTCAGATGACCTCTGACAAGGGTCTGCTTGTGCTGCTTCTGACGTGGGGCTTGGGCGGTGTGCTCGAAGGTATGGCCGGCTTCGGAACGGCCGTGGCTATTCCCGCTGCTATCCTTATTGGATTGGGCTTCAAACCGATGTTCTCAGCTGTTATCTGTCTGGTCGCCAATACGGTGGCGGTGGGCTTCGGAGCTGTCGGTCTGCCTGCTACGACGCTGGCCAACCAGGTGGCTGCCAGTGGCGTCGCCACACCCGAGGAGCTCTGCGAGGTTGCTACGTTCATTATCCTTCAACTCTCGCTGATGTTCTTCATCACGCCTTTCCTAATCCTGATGATGACCGACCGGACGAAGATTGTGAAGAATCTTACGATTGCGCTGTTCGTGGGCACGTTCTCTATCATCGTGCAGTTCTGCTGCGCCCACTTCATTGGCCCGGAGACACCTGCCATTCTCGGTTCCGTCGCTGCTATCATAGCGATGCTGATCTACAATAAACTCTTCATCAAGAAAGAGGATTCGGCCGATGAGGTAAAGGTGGAGCACAAGAAGTTCGGTACTGTGAAGACTCTGAAGGCTTGGAGTGTCTATGGACTCATCATCTTCTTCATCCTCATTTCGAGCAAGATCGTGCCACCGATGAATGAGCTTTTGAACACGACGCTCGTAACGAAGTTTGACCTGCCCGTAACAGGCAATACGTTCAAGTTTGGCTGGCTATCGAATGCAGGTCTGATGATTTTCCTTGGTGCTGTCATTGGTGGCCTGATTCAGGGTATGAGCTTTGGTAGTCTGATGAAGTTATTAGCCAAGACGACGGTGAACCTCCAGAAGACCGTCATCACAATCTGCTGCCTTGTGGCCATGGCTATGCTGATGAACAACACGGGCATGACAAACGACATCGCCAAGGGCCTCGTGCTGCTCACGGGTTCCGCATTCCCGTTCTTCGCACCACTGATCGGTTCAATCGGCACTTTCGTCACCGGCTCAGCGACAAACGCCAACATTCTCTTCGGCAAGCTCCAGGCTACTGCTGCCAGTGACTTGGGTCTGGTAAATCAAGGTACATTCTTCGGTGTCAGTGGTAATGAGACCAACTGGCTCGCCGCTGCTAACTGTGCTGGCTCCGAGGGCGGAAAGCTACTCTCGCCACAGTCAATTGCCATCGCTACGGCAGCCTGCGACATGGAGGGCCAGGACGGTGATATTATGCGTAAGACGATGCCGTTCGCCATCTTCTGGATCCTGATGAATGGTCTGATGGTATTCCTCGGACTTCACGTCATCTGATTTCTGAGTACCTAATAGTGACGGTTTCTACCTTGTAGTTTGTTCTCGACTACATGGTAGAAACCGTTTTTATTGTGTTTATAGCCTCAGATTCTCTCTTTCAGCATCTGGCTCATGCTCTTGCAATACTCAGAAGGCGTAAATCCGAAGGCGAACTTGAAGGCCCGGACAAAAGCACCTGTATCGCGGAATCCACTTGAGCGGGCAATGGTGTCGATGGAGTCGTGAGGATGCTCGATAATGAGCTGCGCGGCGTATTCGGCCCGTCGTGAGTTGATATAGGAGATGGTGTTGTGCACGTCGGAGAAGTGTGTGATCATGCTGTTGAACCTTTCTTCACCAAAGCCAGAGAAACGGATTAGTTCTTGGTGGTCGAAACTCGGATCGAGGAAGGGCTTCTCGCTGGTTACGCGGGCATCCAGCTCTACGAACATGCGTTGGTACTCATCCATCGTGGCCTTGGCCTTCGATTCGTCTGACTTTTCCTTCGAAGTAAACGGTGACTCGGTCTGAGCATTGACCATCTTGCGGTAGGCCTCCAGTCCGTTCAGTATTCGGCGCAGTTTCTTGTTGCGTTGACGGATAATGTGGTTGTAGTATAGTATGCTGGCTATGGCAATGATGAGAACCAGTGCGAGGGCGCTGAGTACGATGATGATCTCGAGCCGTCGGTGCGAGGCCTTCTCCTCCTTGATAAGGTTGTAGGTGTAGGTCATCGCTCCCCGCGATTCGTGGATTTTGAGACTGTCGACGATGTTGCGGATCTCTTCAAAGTCCTTGGCCGAGCTCTCGAAGTCGCCGATGGCGGCGTGCAGTTGCACGTCCTTGTTCAAGATATCGAGCATCGAGTAGTTGATGGTGTCGCACTCTGCCCTCATGAAATCGCGATAGCGGTGTACGATGTCGAGGGCCTCCTCGTTTTTGTGGCTCTTGAACATGTAGTCAAGGATGTCTTTGTCATCGATTGCATTGCCACCCTCGGTTTTGAGCCACTGGGCGTATGCCTCGTCGGCCTCGTCCATCCGTCCTGCCTTGGAAAGCAGCGAGGCCCGGAGGGCATATACACGTCGTAACGCGCGCTGGCTGCCCATGTTCAGTTCGAGTCCAGATGGTGTCAAAGCGGCCTTTTCCTGCAGTCTCGAGGCCTCAAGCGCTTCGTCGAAACGGCCGTCGCGGACGTACATTCTCACCATATCTGCGTAGAACGAACGCAGTTCAATCTGCTTGCTCGCGTAGTTGGCGGTCTTCATGCGGCTGATGGCCTGGCGGCAGTACTGATAGCCGCGCAGTGTATCACCGTGGTAGTGTCGCCGCTTGCCAAGCATGAACTCTGCCATAGCTAGGTAGGGGGTCTCGTCGTGCTTGATGGCTTCGTCGTGGAGCCGGTCGATGTAATACATCAGCCGGTCTTCTTCAAGTAGCACGTCGCTGATGTCCATCATCCGCTTCAGCAGGTTAATCTGTTGGTGACTGCTGTCGGCAATCGCAGGGGAGGCAAGGGCCTTTTCGTAGAAGGGCATGGACTTACGGAATTGTCGGGTATTATAGTACAAGTCGCCCACAGTGGCATCGAGGAGCCAGTCTGGCAAGGCTTTGCGGTCGCGTAGCGTCTGGACGATAGCCAGCGAGGTGTCGAGACTGACGAGGTTGTAGTTGTATGCACTGCTGATGGTGAGCAGCGAGTCAGGTAGCGTCTTTCCCGCGCCGCTGAGTGTGGGGAGAAGGCTTATTAGGACCGTAAGTAGTTTGTATTTCATCGTTGTTTTGGTTTTTTGTTGATAATCTGTCTGTTCTAATAGTGCAAATATACGAAAAAAGTTTTAAAGTCCAAACAATTTGGCGGTTTATTTGGCAAATCGCTCGCTTATTTGTACCTTTGCAGCGTGGAGAGACTCTGGAACAGAAACTATTGCAAGGTGATGGTGGCGAATTTCTCACTCTTCTTCGCCTTCTACGTGCTCACGCCGCTGCTGCCGCTTTATCTGAGCGAGCATTTCGGCGCGACGAAGGATGTGATCGGGCTCGTCCTCTCCGGCTACACTGTCACGGCGCTGCTCTTCAGGCCATTCAGTGGCTATGTGGTCGACTCATTTCCCCGCAAGACGGTACTCATGGTTGCTTTTGGGACTTTCGCCATCTTCTTCGCCGGCTATCTCGCTGCTTCCACTTTATTATTATTCATGGTGGTGAGGACGCTTCACGGCGGGCCCTTCGGCGCGTTGACTGTGGCCAACTCGACCGTTGCCATCGACGTGCTGCCATCGAGTCGCCGCACTGAGGGCATCGGCTACTACGGGTTGAGCAATAACCTTGCTATGGCCGTCGCTCCGACCATTGGCATCTTCATCTACCAGTTCTCTGACAGCTTCGAATTACTTTTCTGGCTCGCACTTGTCGTAGCCTGCCTCGGCTGGCTCGTCGACTCGATTGTGGTCATACCTCAGCGTGTCTGTATCCCCGTATCACCTCGCCTCTCTCTCGACCGCTTCTTCCTTGTGCGCGGCTGGCTTCTCGGGCTCAATATGGTTGCCTTCGGGTTCAGTTTCGGTGTACTCAGTAATTACCTCGCTATCTATGGTAAGGAAGTGATGGGTATCACCGGCGGCACTGGCACCTATTTCATGCTTTGTTCCGTAGGGCTGATTCTCTCGCGCCTCCAAGGTGGAAAGGCTCTACGCTGTGGCCGTGTTACCCACAATGCTGGCGAGGGGATGGTCATCTCGCTCGTCGGTTACACCTTGTTTATATTAATGCCGACTCTAAGTCAATGGCTTATGTTTAATAGTCAATGGTCAATGGTCTTCGGCTATTACGGCTCGGCCCTGCTTATCGGCCTCGGAAACGGTCACATGTGGCCCGCCTTTCAGAATATGACCATCAACGTGGCGCACAATAATCAGCGCGGCACAGCCAATTCGACCATTCTTATCTCGTGGGACATCGGGATGGGCCTTGGCATCCTTGTAGGGGGTGTAGTCTCAGAACTCCTTGGCTATGGTGCAGCCTTCTGGACGGTCGTACTTGTCAATGCCTCGGGTGTTGTCTGCTTCTTCATGGCGACTAAAGCTTTCTTCATAAGGCGGAATCTGAACGAATCAGTCAAATAGAATGGACAATATGGAAAAAAATAAGATAGCAATGCCAGACGAAACCATCATTAAGGAGGCTGTCAGGCTGGTGGGCGAGGGTGTGAGTGTCACGCTGCCTGTCAACGGTTATAGCATGCTCCCATTTATTATTGGAGGACGTGAGAGTGTCATTCTCCAAAAGCCGGATGACCTTAGTCTCGGTGATGTCGTGTTAGCGTGGGTGGAAAATTGTCGTTACGTGGTACATCGCATCATCAGTATCGACGGCGAACGTGTCACCCTGATGGGCGATGGCAATCTGGTAGGGACGGAGCATTGTACTATTGCTGATATTAAGGCATTGGCGACACATGTGGTTACTGCCCGAGGCCGCCGCCACGATCTTTATACCCCTTGGCGTAAAAAAGCGGCGAAGGCATGGTTCTGCCTCCGCCCCTTCAGGAGATATCCTCTGGCCATTCTAAGGAGAATAGTATGATTCAGCCCTATTTCTTACCATTGATTGTGTAGTCGAGGGCTGCGCCGATGGCGGTGCAGTACTGCGAATACTTCGGTATGTGGAAACGGATGTCGTAAAGTTTCTCGAGAGCAGGGAATACTTCCTTGCATTGTGGAAGCAGTGAGAGATTGCCGATGAGTACGAAGTCGCGAATGTCGCTGCCCAGTGAGGCGAGCCAGGCGGCAGAGCCAATCGACTGGAGTACCATCTTGATGAGTCCGGCTGCTATATCCTCCTTCTTCGCGTCAGTTGTGGCGCGGGCGAAGTTCGAAGCAGTCGTATCCATCGGAAGTCCGGGCAGTGGTTGAGCGCTGATGTCGCCAATCGTCAGATCGATGTTGCGAATGTTTCCCTGCTTCGCCATAGCGGCCACCTGCTTGATATCACTGGTGTTGAGCATGATGCGGGCAAGTCCGGCGAGCGTGCCTCCACCGACGCCGATACCACCGATATGTTTCATGTCGTCTCCGTCACATTTCACAAATGATGTTCCCGTGCCCATCGATACGACGATAGAGTGATCTAGCCTTGACTCAAAACGGGCCCCGAGCCCATCGGCAACGAACTCCTCCGACTTCGCCGTCGGCAGTCCATAGATTGGCTGGTCGATATAAGCCGCGCCTACACCGGTCAGCATCACCTGCTCCACATCCTTCAAGTCAATGTCGTTGTCGTGCAAATATTTGCCGAAAGCTCCATACAGGGAAGTAATTGGGTCAGCAGCCGTGATGCGGATTGGTGCTGACACTTTTCCATTTTTGATTCCAACAATTTTCGTGGTCGAAATACCCACGTCGATTCCAATGACAATACCCATATTCTGTGTTTGATTAAAAAGAAACCCGGCCGCCATCACGCGAAACCGGGCTAATGAAAGGAGGAGTGGTACCTCCAGGAATCGAACCGGGGACACACGGATTTTCAGTCCGATGCTCTACCAACTGAGCTAAGGCACCATTGTGTCAACTGCATTCCTTTCGTTTGCGGGTGCAAAGGTACGACATTTTTCTGAACCCACCAAATATTTGAGAGACTTTTTTTGAAAAACTCTTCACTTTTCACTTTTCCCTCTTTACTTTTCCAGCGGGTTCCATCCTTGTGCTTTGAGTTCAAACTCCTGATTATCACGGGTTACGAGCACCTTCCCGAACTTTTCCTCAGTGATATGGCCAATGAGCTTAATTCCCTCGATTTGCTCGATTTTATCATAGTCACCGATGGGAATAGTGAACAGGAGTTCATAATCCTCACCGCCGTTCAAAGCACAGGTGGTAACGTTCAAGTTCATTTCTTCAGCCATCACAGCAGTTTGGTAGTCGATGGGGATATTCTTCTCATAGATACGGCAACCCACACCCGATTGTTTACAGATATGCATCAGTTCGGAGGATAAACCATCGCTGATATCCATCATGGCCGTCGGACGGATGCCCGCATCACGGAGAAGTCCGATGATGTCGCCTCTGGCTTCAGTCTGCAATTGACGTTGAAGCAGATACTCCTTGCCGCTGAAGTCGGGTTGGAAGTGTGCCAGCTCTTCCAAAGAGCGTTTGTCGTTCTTCTTTCGGGCTTCCTCAACCTGTTGATAGTAGACGGCCTTCTCGCGCTCCAGCAACTGTAAGCCCATATAGGCGGCGCCGAGGTCGCCACTGACACAGATCAGGTCTGTATCCTTGGCACCGTTGCGATATACAATGTCTTCTTTGCGTGCTTCACCGATACAGGTAATACTAATGGCCAGTCCTGTATATGAAGAAGTGGTGTCGCCTCCTACGATGTCAACGTTCCATTTGTCGCAGGCCAGACGGAGTCCCATGTAGAACTCCTCCATATCCTCGATGGAGAAGCGCTTACTGATGGCTAATGAGACGGTCATTTGGCGGGGAGTCCCGTTCATGGCAAAGATGTCGCTGATATTCACCATTGCACTTTTGTAACCGAGATGCTTGAGGTCGATGTAGGTTAGGTCGAAGTGTACACCTTCCATCAACAAATCGGTGGTGATAAGAACCTCTTTATCAGGATAACTGAGTACAGCGCAGTCATCGCCTACGCCGTACTTCGTACTGTCATTCTTAATCTCTATGTCTTTTGTGAGATGGTCAATCAGTCCGAACTCACCGAGTTTTGCTATTTCCATTCTTCTGTCGGGTGATTAGTATTAAATGCCTCCGCTTGCTGGTGCTCTATCTTCTCAGAACGGATGATCATCTCCCTCATGATCTCTGTCATCAGCGGCTGAACCTTATCAGCTGCCTCCTGCACTTCTTCATGACTCACCTCTACGGGATTATCGAAGCCTCCTAAGTCTGTAACGACACTGATACCGAAGGTCCGTATGCCGCAGTGACGGGCAACAATGACTTCTGGTATAGTTGACATACCGACAGTGTCACCACCTAATATGCGATACATTTTGTATTCTGCAGGCGTTTCGAAGGTCGGTCCTTGAACTCCTACATAGACGCCATATTGTATGCGTATCTTTTTCTCCTTGGCAATCTTACTGGCCAGTTCGATGAGTTGGCGATCGTATGGCTCGTGCATATCTGGGAAGCGCGGCCCTGTCGGGAAGTTCTTGCCGCGCAACGGATGTTCGGGAAAGAAATTGATGTGATCGGTGATAATCATCAGGTCACCGATTTTGAATTGAGGGTTCATACCCCCGGCCGCATTGGATACAAAGAGAGTCTTGATGCCCAATTCGTACATCACCCTGACTGGAAAGGTGACCTCTTTCATCGAATAACCCTCATAGAAGTGGAAGCGTCCCTTCATGGCTATGATATCGATACCGCCAAGCTTGCCGAAAATCAGTTTCCCGCTGTGACCTTCCACTGTAGATACAGGGAAGTTGGGTATATCTTGATAGGGGAATTCTGTTTTGTCAGTTATTTCGGAAGCTAATTGTCCGAGGCCTGTCCCCAATATTATTGCTGTCTTGGGACTTGTGCTCATCCTTTCTTTTAGCCAGGATGCTGTTTCTAGAATTCTTTCGTACATAACTATATATTTTATTCTTAAAAGCTTCTGCCTGATCCAATAACAGACTGATGTGGATGGGCAATACATACAAGTGTTGCCTGATTTCGTCGCTAAGACCTTCTACCCCCTCTAGACGAGTGGCATCTTTTTCTGTGGTGATGATGATCTTAGGAGAAGGCAGACTGTTGAATTTCTCGTTAATCCTCTCGATGTCTTTTCTTAAGAAAACATGATGATCACTAAAAGCCATTGAGAAAATGTTGGAGGTGAGATGAGACAGGTCGTGCTCCATTTGTTTGGGCAGGGCAATACCGGTCAGTAACAGGATGTTTTTGTTGGCAAGGGATGCCAGAGGAGAATCCTCGGAGTCAGGCCAAGCAGGTGCATCTGCGAATACGGGACGGGGAATGTCATACTCATGGGTGGAGAAGAAGAGCTGCTGGTAAGGATAGAGACTCATTGCTTTCGTGATGACCCGGAACTCCATTGGCTTCAGGTCTTTCGGACATTTCGTAACGATGACGATGTCAGCTCTGTCTTTGCTTTTGACAGGCTCACGAAGCCGGCCGGCAGGTAAAAGCGTATCGTAGATGACCAGCCGGTGATAGTCCACGAGCAGGATGTTGATACCAGGTTTCACATAACGGTGTTGGAAGGCATCGTCGAGCAGAACCACGTCAATATCCTTTCCGGCGATGCCATTGACCAGTTTTTCGATGCCCCGTCTGCGGTTTTTGTCGACGGCCAATGTAATATCCGGGAATTTCTGCTTCATCTGATAGGGCTCATCACCTATATCATACATGGTTGAGTCCTTGTCTGCCAAAACGAATCCGCGACTTCTCCTCTTGTATCCGCGACTGAGTACTGCCACATTCGTATGATCTTTCAGAAGACTGACAAGGTATTCTACATGGGGGGTCTTTCCTGTGCCACCGACGGTGATATTGCCGACAGAGATAACAGGTATGTCATAAGAACGGCTTTTCAGGATTCCCATTTCAAAGAGCATATTCCTGAAACCGACGCCCATACCGTATAGCCAACTCAGCGGCAGCAGCTTCTTGTTGATATTGATAAGATCGCCTTCTGTCCTCATTGATGGTTTATTTGACGTGGATATCGTCTAACATGCGAGCCTGGACGGAATAACCATTCTTGACGCTCTGGCGTATTTCCATCAGCGGCTCATATAAATCTCCTAATAGCACTTTCAATTCACCACGTAGTTTACTGTCGAGGTAGGTATCCTTATTCTCCTTAGACATGAACTGCTCCATCCAACTGCGTTTGCCCGGATAGGTCTCGGTATAATATTCCTTGGCTTTGGCCAGTTCAGCGGCTTTTTTGATAGCATCGTCGAGACTGCCGAGTTTGTCTACGAGTTTGATGCCGATGGCATCTGTAGCCAGCCATACACGTCCTTGACCGATAGAGTCGACTTGAGTAGGTTTTATTCCGCGACCTTCTGAAACGATGTTGAGGAACGACAGGTATCCGCGTTCAATGTTCGTTTGCAAGAACTTCATGGCCTCATCCGTGTCCTTACCTAAGATAAGATCGTTCTCGAAGTCGGTGTACTTGTTGGTTGTCACGCCATCGAAGGTTACGCCCAGCTTATCTGTTACAAGTCCGCTGAAATTGGGGATGAGTCCGAAGATGCCGATGCTGCCTGTAATGGTTGTAGGCTCTGCAAAGATATAGTTGGCAGCTGAGCTAATCCAATAACCGCCCGAAGCAGCCATGCCTCCCATTGATACGACTATTGGCTTTTTGGACTTTAGCAATTTGATGGCGTGACGGATCTGCTCTGAGGCAGCAGCACTACCGCCACCGGAGTTCACTCGGAATACTACGGCTTTCACGTCATCATCGTCAGCGAGTTTGCGCAGGTCCTCAGCCGTGGTCTTGCCGACAATCTTATGTTCCGTTCCTGAAAGTAAGTCCATTGCATCGTTGTCGACGATGCTGCCGTATGCATAATAGATGGCTATTTTATCTCCATTATTATTCTTCTTTGATTTCACGTTCAGCATCTCAGTGAGATTCAGCTGGTTGATGTCATCGTCTTTCTTGAGTTTCAGACGGTTTTTAATCTCGGCCTTGATTTCTTCAGGGAAAATTATTTTGTCGATGAGTTTTGCTTTCACATAGTCCTTCTGGTCAGCTAGCATGAGGATGCTGTCGTTGGCCAACTGGTTTAATTGTTCAGGGCTCACCTTGCGGCTTTCTCCAATTTCTTTTAGCCAGTACTGCCAGATGCCATTCAGGTAGGCGGTGCGTTGTTCACGGTCGTAATCACTCATGCCGGTCTGGGTGTTGCTTTCCACATAGCTCTTGTATTTGCCAACTTTGGCCACCAGGTACTTGATACCCAACTTGTCGTACAATCCCTTGTAATACTCGCCCTTGCCGCCAAGTCCTTTGAAATCGATCATACCGTCAGCATTCAAATAGATGTTGTCGGCAACAGAAGCCACATAGTAGCTGGCTTGCATATATTGGTCGGCGTATGCAATAATCCACTTGCCGCTCTCCTTGAAATCTCTCAGCGCATCACGTAATTGTTGGGCGGTGGCAGGTGCGTCGAACTGAGTGGTACCACCTTCCAAATAAATGCCCTTGATGTTATCATTGTCCTTGGCCTTATGGATAGAACTGATCAAATCGTCAAGCCCCATGGCACTCATGTCACCCATATTTAAAAAGGTATCAAAAGGTGTACCTTTTTCAATGCGCTCGTCAATAGTGCCGTCGAGTTTGATTACGAAGACAGAGTTGTCCTTGACTTTAGTTGATGCTGAGTCGCTGGCAATCATACCGACTAATGAGATAACGAAGAAAAGACCCGTTACCACTAGGAAGATTGCAATACCACAGATAGTGGCAAGTGTCATTTTTAAGAATTGCTTCATAATAAGTTCTGGTTTATTGTTACGTAACTGCTTGCAAAGGTACAACTTTTTTCTGAAAATAGCATATCTTATCGATAAAATTTGGATGATTAAGTTTTTTTACTTACCTTTGCAACTTGAAAACTAATCTCAAAGACAATGAAAAATAGGTTAATATTGATCATTTTGATCCTGTTTGTGGCTACCAGTATGGTTGGGAAAAAAGTAAAGGCAGTAGAATTGTGGCCTGACGGTACGGAGATTTCTGAATGGTTTTCCGATACTTCGCGTGTAGATCTCTCCAGTCTGAAACGTTATGTGGTGACAGAATATGGAGTTGACCGCTATGCAGATGGTGTTCAGACTAAACAATTGCAGGCAGTGATTGACAGATGTGCTGCCGAAGGAGGGGGCGTGGTTGTCATTCCAAGAGGCACTTTTCTCAGTGGTTCACTATTCTTCAGACCGAAGACTCACCTGCTGATAGAGGAAGGTGGGGAATTGAAAGGCTCTGATCGTATCCGTGACTTTCAGATAGTAAAGACTCGTATGGAAGGTCAGACCCTTAACTATTTCTCTGCACTTGTGAATGCTGATGGCGTAGACGGCTTTACTATAACTGGACCTGGTACTATTAACGGTAATGGGCAGAAGTACTGGGAGGAATTTTGGATTCGTCGCAAGTATAATCCACAGTGTACTAATCTTGAGGCGATGCGGCCCAGAAACGTCTATATTTCTAATAGTAAGAATGTGACTGTTCAGGATGTTAAGATCATAAACTCACCGTTCTGGACAAATCATCTTTATCGTTGTGAGAACGTTCGATACCTTGGATGTTTCATCTTTGCACCGACGGAGAATGTCACACCTGTCGATCCTAAACGCGGTGGCCCCAGCACGGATGCCATCGACCTTGACGTCTGCAAAAATGTGTTGATTCATGGTTGTTATATGCATGTCAATGATGATGCCGTAGTATTGAAAGGCGGAAAAGGCACGTGGGCTGATAAGAATCCTGATAATGGCCCATGTTCTAATATTATCATCGAAGACTGTACATATGGGAAGGTGCATGGTTGCCTGACTTTAGGTTCGGAGAGTATTGACGATCATAATGTGATCCTTCGTCGTATCGATGTGAAGAGTGCCACTCGTGTCCTTTGGCTCAAAATGCGTCCAGATACCCCGCAGCACTATGAGTATGTGACGGTGAGTGATATTAAGGGACAGTGTGGCTCTTTCCTTGTAGTTCGTCCATGGACGCAGTTCTTCAAACCTGAGGACCGTGAGGATATGCCTTTGTCTCAATGTAACAATATTCTCATTAGGAATATTGATATGAATTGTAAGAACTTCTTTGATGTCGGAACATCAGACAAATATCGGCTTGTTGCTTTTACTTTTGAAAATATCAACGTACAAGACGAGAATGATGCCTTCGACAAAACGATGATTGAGCAGACAATAGTTCGAAATGTCATTATCAATGGCATAAGTCGCTGACAAGTTGTCACAACTCTGTTTGTTGGCACGGTTTTGGCAGATTCTAAGGCGGACGGTCGGAAGACTGCCCGCCTATATATAAATATAAGGTATATAATTTAAATATTCAAACATTATGAAAATTAAACCATTAGCAGATCGTGTGCTGGTATTACCGGCACCTGCAGAAGAGAAAATCGGCGGTATTATTATTCCTGACACCGCCAAGGAAAAACCCTTGCATGGTACAATTGTAGCAACAGGCAAGGGAACAAAAGATGAGGAAATGATTCTGAAAGAGGGTGATGAGGTGCTTTATGGCAAATACTCAGGCACAGAACTTGAGTTTGAGGGCACGAAGTATCTTATGATGCGCCAGAGTGACGTCCTCGCAGTCATTGAAAAATGAAAATGTAAATCGTTAATTCATAAATCGATAAATTATTATGGCAAAGGATATTAAATTCAATATTGAGGCTCGTGACCTGCTGAAGCAGGGTGTTGACCAGTTGGCAAACGCAGTAAAGGTGACGCTTGGCCCTAAGGGCCGAAATGTGGTCATTGAGAAGAAGTTCGGTGCCCCGCAGATCACCAAGGACGGTGTGACCGTCGCCAAGGAAATCGAACTGGAGGATAAGTTTGAGAACACTGGTGCGCAGCTCGTGAAGAGTGTTGCCTCGAAGACTGGTGACGATGCTGGTGATGGAACAACCACCGCTACTATCCTCGCTCAGGCTATTGTGGCTGAGGGTCTGAAGAACGTGACTGCCGGTGCAAATCCCATGGATCTGAAACGTGGTATCGATAAGGCTGTGAAGGCTGTCACTGAGCATATCGCCAAGAGTGCTGAGCAGGTAGGTGACAACTACGATAAGATCGAACAGGTAGCTACTGTATCTGCCAATAACGATAAGGAGATTGGTGAGTTGCTGGCCGAGGCTATGCGTAAGGTTTCAAAGGACGGTGTGATCACCATTGAGGAAAGCAAAAGCCGTGACACCCACATTGGTGTTGTAGAGGGTATGCAGTTCGACCGTGGTTATCTCTCAGCTTACTTCATCACCGACAGTGAGAAAATGGAATGTGTGATGGAAAACCCATACATCCTGATTTACGACAAGAAGATCTCTAACATTAAGGATTTCCTGCCTATTCTGCAGCCTGCTGCCGAGAGCGGTCGTCCGTTGCTTGTGATTGCCGAGGATGTAGATTCTGAGGCACTTACCACACTGGTAGTGAACCGTCTGCGTGGGGGACTGAAGATCTGTGCTGTGAAGGCTCCTGGCTTCGGCGATCGTCGTAAGGCTATGCTTGAGGATATCGCCACATTGACAGGCGGTGTAGTTATCAGCGAAGAGAAGGGTCTGAAACTGGAGCAGGCTACACTGGAGATGTTGGGTACATGCGACAAGGTGACTGTTTCCAAGGACAATACTACTATCGTGAATGGTGCCGGTGAGAAACAGGCCATTCAGGACCGTATCGCTCAGATCAAGAAGGAGATAGAGGTTACCACATCTTCTTATGATAAGGAGAAGTTGCAGGAGCGTCTGGCCAAGTTGGCTGGTGGTGTCGCTGTACTCTACGTAGGTGCTAACTCTGAGGTTGAGATGAAGGAGAAGAAAGACCGTGTCGACGATGCCCTTTGCGCTACACGCGCAGCCATTGAGGAAGGAGTCGTTGCCGGTGGTGGTACAACATATATCCGTGCCATCGAGGCTCTGGCCGAGCTGAAGGGTGACAATGCCGACGAGCAGACTGGTATTAACATCATCAAGCGTGCCATTGAGGAGCCGCTGCGCCAGATTGCAGTCAATGGTGGTGCCGAGGGCGCTGTGGTTGTCCAGAAGGTTCGCGAGGGTAAGGGTGACTTTGGTTACAATGCCCGTACTGATGTCTACGAGGATTTGCGTGAGGCTGGTGTCATCGATCCTGCAAAGGTGGCACGTGTAGCTTTGGAAAATGCCGCTTCTATTGCCGGCATGTTCCTTACTACGGAATGCCTGATCGTCGACAAGCCTGAGAAGGAGCCGGCAATGCCTATGGGCGGTGCTCCCGGTATGGGCGGGATGATGTAAACATAAACCGACGCGAAAGTCAAGTTCGGCACAAGGCTATACAAAAGGCTTGTGCCGATTTCTTTTCTGTAGATGGAATACTGCGATTAATATTTGTACAAATAGAAAAATGTAAATAGTACATTTTTGCTAAGCAAACATAACAATTATTGGAGTGTTACAGAGTGTGTATACCTCTTTCGTGTTATTTTGTGCGCACACAGAGCATTTTTATACAAAAATATTTGGCTTGTTTGGTAAAAGGTCATACCTTTGTACCGTGAAAGGAGGGTGTTATCTCTCGCAAGATAGTATTAGAGACTTTTGAGTAAAAGATATTTTTTTGATTTGTTTTAGTAGATTAGTTTTTAAGTAGTTTGTTTTTTGGAACCGGTTGTCGTGAGACAGTCGGTTTTTTATTTCCTAAATATTTGCAGGTCTCGTAAACTTTTTGTAATTTTGCACCAAAACAAGTGTATGAGAAGACTATTGCTCTTGTTCGCCCTCATATCCGGTATTTCTGTATTCGCCCAAAAGCAGAAAGTCGGCGATTTTATCGAGTCCACTTCCTATAATCTCGACAAGATTGGAATGGAGCGGAGTCTGCAGTATTTCCCTGAACGTAATGGTTTTGCCTGTTTAAATGGGGAGAACCGCTATACACGTGCTCTTTATGGCTCCCATACTGACTGGCGATTGGAAACGTCCGATCGTCCAGTATTTGCTGTGGTGAAGAAAGGCCATCATCGGAATATCCGTTTCGAGCTGGAGTATCAAGGAAAGCGTCTTCCTTTGGAAAAAATCTCATCTTGTAAAACTATATATGGTGGAGATGTGGGGGCTGCAAGATTCTATGCACTGTTTGAAGAGGATTGGAGCGACTCTTTGGGTGTTTTGGCCATGGCAAGTCCAGACAGAGAAAAGGCGGTTTGGAAATTTTTCTCACCTGCGATGAAAGACTCTGCAAGAATTTGTGCAATCGTATCTCCTATAGCACAGCCCAGACTTCATCGTAATGGGGATATTGGAGCCGATAAGCCTGGCTGCCTGGAACCTGCTGATACTATCTTGCAGGAAGTGTCTGTACAGATGTGTGATGGGGTATGCTATCTGGCGATGGATTTGGATGAAGTGAAGACCCTTGAGATGGATGAAGGTTATGCTGAGGTGAAGGAAATGCTTCAATACTATTTCAATTTGTCATCCCGTATCCAGTTCAAGACTCCCGATTCATATATAAATACCCTTGGTAGCACATTGGTATTGGCAGCCGATGGAGATTGGGACGGTCAGACGTGGCTGCATGGCTGTATAGGCTGGCGCATGCCACTGGCTGGTTGGCGCGCTGGTTACGTAGGGGATGTGCTGGGTTGGAATGATAGGGCTGTAAGGCATTTCGATGCCTATGCCAAGAGTCAGGTTACAGATGTGCCTGCGACGATTCCTCATCCCTCGCAAGACTCCACATTGAACCTCGCTCGTGCAGAGAAGCGTTGGGGCACGCAGATGTACAGTAATGGCTATATCTGTCGTAATCCTGAACGAAACGATCAGATGCACCACTACGACATGAACCTGAACTATATCGACGAACTGCTATGGCATTTCCAATATGATGCCGATACAGTCTATATGCGTAGGATGTGGCCTGTCATCACGTCGCATCTGGCTTGGGAGAAGCGTAACTATGATCCTGATGGCGATCATCTCTATGATGCCTACTGCTGCATATGGGCTTCCGATGCCTTGTATTATAGCGGTGGAGCTGTGACTCATAGCTCAGCTTATAACTATCGGGGGAACAAACTCGCAGCTCGCATAGCTGAGATCATCGGTGAGGATCCAGAACCCTATCGCATGGAGGCTGAGGCTATTCTGAAGGCGATGAACGAACGGCTCTGGCTGCCGGAAAAGGGCGTCTGGGCGGAATATCAGGATGCGATGGGATTGAAGCGAACACACGACCATCCTGCTGTATGGAGTATTTATACGCCCATTGACTGTGGGGCATGTTCTCCCCAACAGGCCTATCTCGCAACTTGCTATATTGATAAGAATATTCCCCATATTGATGTAGAAAAGACTGGCTATCAGACTATAGCCACCTCTGACTGGCTCCCGTATTCCTGGAGCATTAACAATGTGGCAGCAGCAGAAGTAATGCATACTGCTTTGGCCTATTTCGAGGCAGGGAGGACAGAGGAAGGCTATCGTCTGATGAAAGCCAATATCCTCGATCAGATGTATTATGGACAATCCCCAGGCAATTTCGGACAGATTAGTTACTACGATGCTGCCCGAGGGGAATGCTATCGCGACTTTGGTGACTGTATTGGTATCAGTAGTCGTACACTCATACAGGGTCTTTTTGGTGTGATTCCCCAGGCCCTCGATGGTAAATGTATCATCCGCCCGGGGTTCCCTTCAGAGTGGGAGAGTGCCAGCATCACCACTCCCTATGTTAAATATAGGTACACGCGCGAGAATGGTTTGGATCGCTATGAGATTACCCAGGATTTCCGTCAGCCCCTGAAGATTGTACTGAGGCATAATCTGGGTAATGGACGATTTGTGGATATCGAAGGCAGCACAGATAAGCATCAGGTCATCGATGTAGAAACGCGTAAAGAGAAGAATACATGCCAGGTGCCAATCATTACACAAAAGGAACCGTCCCTATTGTGTAATTCTGAGCCAGACCTGACGAAGAAATTCACCCCTCAGCATATTGAAGGCTTTTTTAATTCTGAGGTTGATGACATATTCAAGAACCAGTATCTCTCGCCTCGTCCTAAGACGACTACTTTGCAGCTTCCCACACAAGGCATTGGCGAATGGTGCCATCCTCAGCTGACGGCTGAGATCAACGACTCTGTTTTCCGAACACTTATCAAGAACGGTGAGTTTGTGGTGGCTGGCGTTCCTTTCCAAACCCCAGCCAAAGGCGATAATATCGTCTATACGAGTCTTTGGGACAATTACCCTGATTCCGTCGTCATTCCCTTGAAAGGCCAGGCAGAGCGTGCCTACCTGCTGATGGCTGGTTCGACGAACCACATGCAGAGCCGCATAGATAATGGTCTTGTTATTATATCTTATACCGACAACTCTTCCGATACACTCGCCCTGAGGAACCCCGATAACTGGTGTCCTATCGAACAGGATTACTATATCGATGGCAAGGCATTCCAGATCTCTGAGCCCCGTCCTTATCGGGTCTGTCTGGGTACTGGCGATGTCAGCCGCGATTTGGGCTCATTGCTGAATATCCATGGTGTCTACGGCCGAGAGATACCAGGAGGGGCAGCCCAGATGCTCTGCTTGTCCCTTCATCCCCACAAGTCCCTGAAGTCGCTTACTCTGCGGACACTCTCTAACGATGTGGTCATCGGTCTGATGGCTGTCACCCTGCAATAAAAGTAAACAAGAAATATGCATAAACTATTAGAACTCTACAATCAATGGAAAGGAACTGAGCCAGCTAACGTTCAGCAGATTCCCGGTGGAGGGAGCAACCGCACATACTTCCGCCTGACAGACAATGAGGGGCAGACCGTGGTTGGCGTGATTGGCACTAGCCGTGATGAGGATCATGCTTTCATCTATCTGACGGAGCATTTCAATCGCCGTAAGCTGCCTGTTCCCAAGATTCTTGCAGCTAGCGACGATCAGTTGCGTTATCTCCAGACCGACTTAGGCTCCCTCTCGCTCTTCGATGCTATCCGGGGTGGCAGGGAGGCAGGCGGACGCTATACCCTGAAGGAGCAGGAACTGCTGCGGCGCACCATCCGTGAATTGCCAAACATACAGATCCGTGGAGCCAGGGGGCTCGATTTCTCCAACTGCTATCCGCAGGCAGAGTTCGATATAGACAGTGTGCTCTTCGACTTGAACTATTTTAAGTATTGTTTCCTGAAGGCAACAGAACTTGATTTCCACGAGTTGAAGCTTGAAGCCGACTTCCGGCTCTTTGCAAAAGATCTCACGACAGACACCTATATGGTTGGAGGTGAACTGCAAACTCTGCCTGCCACCTGCTTCCTCTATCGCGATTTCCAAGCACGGAATGTGATGCTCGACCATGAGGGTAATCCATATTTCATCGACTATCAGGGTGGGCGCAAGGGACCGTTCTATTACGATCTGGCCTCGTTCCTTTGGCAGGCATCTGCCCGCTATCCGCATAAGCTTCGTCGCGAGTTGGTATACGAATACTACAACTCGCTTAAACACTATACCGAAGTGCCGCCTGTGCGCCACTTTGTCAGTCGCCTTTCGTTGTTTGTGCTCTTCCGTACTCTGCAGGTGCTTGGTGCCTACGGTTTCCGTGGCTATTTCGAGCAGAAGAAGCACTTCATCGAGTCCATTCCCCCAGCCATCCAGAATCTCCGTGAGCTTCTCACCTTTGGAGTCACCAATGCCTCTCCTTTCCACTATCCCTGCCTCATGGATGTCCTGAAACGGCTCGCTGAGCTACCTCAGTTCCAGCAGATTGAGACCGTAGCCAGTCGTGCAGACGGCTATAAGACTACTGACCAGAATCCATATAAGGCACATCCTCAGGATGGTCCTGCCACTTTCTCCAAATATGATGCACAGGGTCCATTGGTGGTCAAGGTGTTCAGTTTTTCATATAGGAAGGGTATTCCTGAAGACGAGAGCGGCAATGGTGGCGGCTATGTCTTTGATTGCCGCAGTACCCATAACCCCGGCCGATACGAGCCTTATAAGCAGTTGACAGGTCTTGATGAGCCAGTCATCCGCTTTCTGGAGGACGACGGCGAGATTCTGGTATTCCTCGACTCTGTCTATAAATTGGCCGATGCCCACGTCCGCCGTTATATCCAACGCGGCTTCACTTCCCTGATGTTCTCCTTCGGCTGCACTGGTGGCCAGCATCGCAGTGTCTATTGCGCCCAGCACCTGGCCGAACACCTACATGAGAAATTCGGCATCGAGGTCCGTATCTGCCACCGTGAACAGCACATCAACCAGACACTAAAACCCAGATAAGATGACATGATGACCAATAAACTATAAAGGTATGAAAAGACAAATCAGTTTTTGGATGGTTTGCGGCGTGATGGCCGTGATGTTGGCATCGTGCTCCACGAAGCAGAGCGCGATCAATAAGCTCGAGAAATTCTCGTACGAATTGCGTGACAACAGTCGTTACTACGATCTGGATGACTGGGAGAAGGCTGGCAAGAAGTTTGTGAAGATCACGAAAGAGGTGAGGAAGCATGAGCTGGACTACACGCCCGCCGAAAAAGCCCGCATCGGACGCCTGGAGGGCGAGTGTGCGGGCTATATGGCACGGGGCGCAAAGGACAATTTCTCAGACCGGCTCCGTGGGTTCATCAACGAGTTGAAAGGCATCCTCCAAGGTGTGACGGATGCCTTTGGGAAGTAGTTATTGCTCCAGTTTCTTTCCTGACATCAGGAGTTCGACCAGCGGACGATCCTTATAAGTGTGACGCTGCTGGTCCCAGAAACCGAAGTCGGCATCGTAGCACCAAGTGGTCCAGGCGATGTTGAACTCGTCGAAGACGGTCAGCATGTCGCGGTACCAGTTGTAGGCTAGTTCACGATCGACGGGCTCATAAACGCCCCACTCACCGCAGAACAGCTGCAGGTCGTACTTCTTGGCAGCCTCGATGGCATCCTTGAACTGCTCGCGGATCTTGTCGATGTTCCAAACTTCTTCAGTATAGGGCTTCAGTTCTGGCTTGATGGCATCAGGCGCGGCATCGTAGTCTTCCTTTGATACCAAGACACCGGGATAGTGCACCTTACCCTTGTAGGCGGCACACAATGGCGACCACCATGCACCGTAGTGTGTGAGGATCATCGGGTTGTAGTAGTGGAAGGAGAGGATAATGTTCTTGTCACCCTCTGGCACTTTCAGATACTTCATTGTCTCATGGCCTTGCCAGCGGTTGCTGCCGATGACGAGTGTGCGCTGCGGCTCCAGTTCGCGCAAGGCCTTGTGTACTTTAGCTACCAGTTGATTCCATTGCTCGTGCTCCTCGGCTACGGGCTCGTTCATGAACTCATAGGCTACCCAGTCGCAGCTGCGCTCCTTGAGGAATTCCGAGAGCTGGCGCCAGAGGTTGATGAGTCCTTCCTGTGCCTCGTCGGAGGTGAAGAGGGTATTAGCGGCCTTGTCATCCTCGTTGACGGCATTGAAATAATGGGCACGGATGATGTGCAGGTCGACAATGGCGCGGAGGTTGTGCTGGCGGGCCCAGTCGAGGGCATTGTTCAGCAGGTCCCAGGCCTCGGGCAGTTTGTTGCCCTGCTCGTCCCAGAACTGCACCTCGTCGATGGGAATGCGCACGAAGTCGAAGCCAAGTTCTTCCAGACGTGCGAAGTCGTCCTCCTGAATGTGGAGACGGCGAGCCTCGCCACGCTGTTCCGACTGCGAGAGCCAATGGCTGATGTTGGTGCCGCGCTTGATGCGGAAGTTATTCACTTGTCCTGTCTGGTTCTGATCCTGACTTTGGTTCTTGTTCTGACAAGACGTGGTTAAAAACAATGCTGCCACGATAAGGGCAATGGTAAATACATACTTTCTCATACCTATGGATAGTTTTAAGTCGTAATTCTGCCGACAAAGATACAAAAAAAATGCGAAATGTCGAAAGTCTATAGTGAAAAAAGAGTCAAAATTTGTTTTTTTGCCCATTTCGTAGTACCTTTGCAGGCATGAAGCAGGCGATGATATTTGCTGCAGGGCTTGGAACGCGGCTGAAACCGCTGACCGACACAACGCCGAAGGCACTCGTGAGGGTAGGGGGCCAGCCCTTGCTCTGGCATGTCGTCCAGAAGCTGAAGGCAGCGGGCTATGAGCGTCTGGTGGTCAATGTGCACCATTTCGCTGAGCAGATCATCGACTATCTTCGCGAGAACGGTCACTTCGGACTCGACATCCGCATCTCTGACGAGACCGGCGGACTGCTCGAGACGGGGGGAGGCATCAAGAAGGCATTGCCGTTGTTCGACCCCTCCGAGCCCATCCTGATTCATAATGTGGATATCCTGAGTAATCTGGACTTCAACATGCTTTCGGCGGTAGTGGATGGCACATCGAAGCCCGATGCGCTGCTGGTGGTGAGCAGCAGGAAGACGAAGCGCTACCTACTCTTCGACGACGAAATGCTGCTCGACGGTTGGACGAACATTGAGACGGGCGAAGTGAGGAGTCCCTATAAGGGGCTTGATCCTACGGAGATGAAGCAGCTGGCTTTCAGTGGCATTCACATCATCTGGCCGCATGTGTTCCCCCTCTTCGCCGACATGCCCGAGCGCTTCGGCATCATCGATTTCTATCTGAAGTACTGCCATCAGTGCGCATTTCTAGGCTATGAGAAGAAGGATCTCCGGCTAATGGATGTCGGCAAGCTCGACACGTTGCAGGAAGCTGAAACATTTATCAAACAATTATAAGTTTATGACACAGAAGATTATTATTCTGGATTTCGGTTCACAGACGACGCAGCTCATTGGCCGTCGCGTCCGCGAGCTGGATACCTTCTGCGAGATTCTGCCTTACAACAAGTTCCCGAAGGACGACCCCTCGGTGATAGGCGTGATCCTGAGCGGTTCACCCTATTCCGTCCACGATCCCGAGGCGTTCAAGGTCGATCTGTCGCAGTTTGTGGGCAGGATTCCCGTGCTCGGCATCTGCTATGGCGCCCAGTTCATCTCGCATACGCTTGGCGGCAAGGTGGAGAAAACCGACAGCCGTGAGTATGGGCGCGCGAACCTCGAGACCATCAATCTCTACAATCCGCTTTTCAAGGGCTTCGACAGAGGCTCCCAGGTCTGGATGTCGCACGGCGACACCATCACCGCCATTCCCGAGGGCTTCGAGGTGATCGGCTCGACGAAGGACGTGCGCAATGCCGCCTTCTGGAGCGGAGAGAAAACCGAAGATGGTAAATCGTCAAATAGTAAATCCGTCTGGGCCGTCCAGTTCCACCCCGAGGTGTACCACACGCTTCAGGGCAAGCAGCTGCTGCGGAATTTCGTGGTCGACATCTGCGGCTCCCGCCAGGAGTGGAGTGCCGCCTCGTTCGTCGACTCCACGGTCGCAGAGCTAAAGGCCCAGTTAGGGCAGGACAGAGTGATATTAGGCCTCTCGGGTGGTGTCGACTCGTCGGTGGCCGCCGTGCTGCTCAACCGGGCCATCGGCGACCGTCTCACCTGTATCTTCGTCGATCACGGCATGCTCCGCAAGAACGAGTTCACGCAGGTGATGGACGACTACAAGGTGCTCGGCCTGAACGTCGTCGGCGTCGATGCCTCAGCGAAGTTCTTTGCCGACCTGGCCGGTGTCGCCGATCCGGAGCAGAAACGCAAGATCATCGGCCGCGACTTTGTCGAGGTGTTCAATGCCGAGGCCCGCAAGATTGCCGATGCCCGTTGGCTGGCGCAGGGAACGATCTATCCCGACCGCATCGAGAGCCTGAACATCACGGGCAAGGTGATCAAGAGCCACCACAACGTGGGCGGACTGCCCAAGGAGATGAACCTGCAGCTCTGCGAGCCGCTGAAGTGGCTGTTCAAGGACGAGGTGCGCCGCGTGGGCCGCCAGCTGGGCATGCCCGAGCACCTCATCACCCGCCATCCCTTCCCGGGCCCGGGCCTCGCCGTCCGCATCCTGGGCGACATCACCCCCGAGAAGGTGCACATTCTCCAGGAGGCCGACGACATCTACATCCGAGGCCTGCGCGAGTATGTCGACACCGACGGCGAGACGCTGTATAACAAGGTGTGGCAGGCCGGCGTCGTACTGCTCTCCACCGTCCGCAGCGTCGGCGTGATGGGCGATGAGCGCACCTACGAGCATCCCGTGGCCCTCCGCGCCGTCACCTCGACGGATGCCATGACGGCCGACTGGGCCCATCTGCCCTACGACTTCCTGGCCCGCGTGTCGAACGAGATCATCAACAAGGTGCGCGGCGTCAACCGCGTCTGCTACGACATCTCCTCCAAGCCCCCCGCAACCATCGAGTGGGAGTGAGGCCTTTATATATTATAATAAGGTATAAGCTCCGTAGCCGGTCGAGGGGTGGGAATCCCTCGGCCGGCTTGTGTAAAGAATGTTAATTTTAACTTTTTGTCCATGAGATTCGCACGATTGTAAACAAATCCTAAAACGGCATTTGCGAGTTTAAGGGAATAATTGTATATTTGCCAACAAATCTGAGAAGACTAAATTAATCAACGATAAATTCTAAGATCGCCTAAAGCTGAATTTGAGGCTAATTAACTTCCTAATTAATAACTGTATGTACAACTATTCAAAATTCATTTCCGCTATCTGTGCGGGTCTGTTGCTGTTGGGCGCTTCGATGCCTGTTGCATCAGCCAGGGCCAGTGAGGCTGTCACGCAAGCCAATGCAGCCGTGCAGGTGAAGGGCGTCGTCCTCGACACGAGCGACCAGCCGGTCATCGGGGCGAGCGTCATTGAAGTAGGCACTAAGAGTAATGGAACGCTGACGGGGCCCGACGGCTCTTTCACCATCTCCATTAACAAAGGTGCAAGTCTGAAAATCTCGTATGTCGGCTACAAGACCGTCACCGTCCGTCCGACGGCGGGCAAGACCCTGGAGGTTACCCTGGAGGAGGACGCGGAGGTGCTGAACGACGTGGTGGTCGTGGGTTATGGTACGCAGCGCAAGAAGCTGGTGACCGGCTCTACCGTCCACGTGACAGCCGACAACATTGCCGAGATTAATGCGGTGGATGCCTTCGGCGCCCTGCAGAGTCAGGCAGCCGGTATGAACATCGTGATGAACTCGGGCCAGCCGGGTGAGAGCTACAAGGTGGTGATCCGCGGTATGGGTACGGCCGGCTCCAATTCGCCGCTGTACGTCATCGACGGCGTGCCGGGCGGCAGCATCACCGACCTCTCGCCTAACGACATCGAGTCGATCGACGTGCTGAAGGATGCCGCCTCGAGCGCCATCTACGGAGCCCGTGCCTCGAACGGCGTCATCCTGGTGACTACCAAGAAGGGTAAGGCCGGACGTATACAGGTGACTTTCGACGGCTATATGGGCTGGCAGAATCCGAACACGAACGATGTGACTCCGCTGAATGCCAAGCAGTATATGGAGATCAATGACAAGGCTTACCAGATTCAGGGCGTGGCCACCTACGACTGGCAGAAGCTGATCCCGAAGCAGTATGCCCAGATCATGAACGGCACCTGGAACGGTACCAACTGGCTGGAGGAGACCACCATCGACAATGCGCCGATGCACAATGCCTCGCTGAATATCATGGGCGGCAGCGACGTGTCGCGCTTCTCGCTCGGATTCAGCAAGTATCATCAGACGGGTACCATCGGCTATCCTGCCGACCCGAAGTATGACCGCTATACGGTGCGCCTGAACTCCGACTACTCGCTGATCCGCAAGAAGGGCCGCGACGTGCTGAAGTTCGGTGAGAACGTGACCTTCTCGACTACCAACAAGCAGGGCGTCTCCATCGGCGGTATCTACAGCAACAGCATCCGCAACCTGCTGGCCATGACGCCGCTGCTGCCTGCGTATAACGATCAGGGCGGCTTCTACGAGTATGCCGACATCGTGGCCGACGGCTGGGACTTCAGCGCTGAAATGTCGAACCCGCTGGCAGCAATGAAGTATGACGAGGGCTACGGCTACACGAAGGGCTGGCGCCTGCAGTCGAACTTCTTCCTGGAGTTCATGCCCATCAAGGACCTGACCTACCGCGCCAGTTTCGGCTGGCTCTACCGTCATAGGGAGGGCCGCAGCTACAAGCCCGTCTATGAGCTGAGCACGAAGAAATCGAATCCTGCCGACGATGTCAGCCAGAACCAGTCGTACAACGTCCGCTGGTCGCTGGAGAATACCCTGAACTACGTGAAGTCGTTCGGCAATCATAACATCGATGTCCTCCTGGGACAGTCTATCGAGAAGTGGGGCTATGGCAACAGCGTCAGCGTGACCAACTCCAACTCGCTCTTCCCGGGTTCGTTCGAGCACGCCTATATCGCCAATGCCAATGTGGTTGATCCCGCTTACACGTCTATCGGCGGCAGTCCTGAGGATCAGGGCGCCCTGTCGTCGTTCTTCGGACGTATCAACTATAACTACAGCGAGACCTACCTGCTCTCACTCGTGCTTCGCGCCGATGGCTCTTCAAACTTTGCCCGGGGCAAGCGCTGGGGTTATTTCCCCTCAGTATCCGCGGGCTGGGTGATCACGAATGAGAAGTTCCTTGAGTCGACCAAGAGCTGGCTTGACTTCTTCAAGCTGCGCGCCAGCTGGGGACAGAATGGTAACTGTAACATCTCCAGCTTCCAGTATGTGGCTACCGTAGCCTTCGACGATCCCTACTACTTCGACAACAAGGACAATCCCGGCATCGGTGCCTATCCTAACATCCTGCCCAATGAGGATGTGAAGTGGGAGACCTCCGAGCAGCTCGACTTAGGTTTTGACGCCCGATTCCTGAACAGCCGCTTAGGCTTCAGCTTCGACTGGTACAATAAGACCACCAAGGACTGGCTGGTACGTGCCCCGACGCTGCTCTCGTATGGTACTGGCGCTCCGTATATCAACGGCGGTGATATCCAGAATAAGGGTTATGAGATCCAGCTGTCGTGGAACGACAAGATCGGCAAGGACTTCTCCTATGGCATCACGGCTAACTTCTCGCATAACAAGAACGAGGTGACCCGTCTGGCCAACTCCGAGGGTATCATCCACGGCGGTTCCAACGCCATCGCCCAGAATACGGCCGAGCTCTACCGTCTGCAGGTAGGCTATCCTATCGGTTACTTCTGGGGTTACGCCATGGAGGGTATCATCCAGAACGAACAGGACCTTCAGGACTATCTGAACCGCAACTGCGGTGGCGACAAGGCCAACTCATTGCAGGGAGAGTCGTTGCAGCCTGGTGACGTGAAGTTCGTGGATGTGAACGGTAATGGAAAGATTGACAAGGGCGACGACGACAAGACGATGATCGGTGACCCGAATCCTGACTACACTGTGGGTCTGAATATCAACATCTCCTTTAAGGGCTTCGACTTCGGCCTCAACGGATACGGATCGTTCGGACAGCAGGTGGCAAAGAGCTATCGCCAGTTCTCTGACCATCCCGATGACAACTACTGTACGGATGTCTATACCAAGTACTGGACAGGCGAGGGCAGCACCAACCGCTATCCGCGCTTCTCCGATGGTAAGAATGTCAATATGTCAGAGATCTCACGCGTATGGATTGAGGATGCCGACTTCTTCAAGATTTCGCGAATCTCATTCGGTTACGACTTCAAGAAGCTCTATTCGAAGCTTCCTGTCCAGAAGTGCCGTCTCTATATCTCTCTCAGCAACTTCTTCTGTTTCACCGACTACTCTGGTATGGATCCTGAGGTCGGCTTCGGCAATGGAACCAGTTGGGCCTCAGGTATTGACTGTGGCTATTATCCCTCTTCCCGTGCATTCCAGGTGGGCTTAAACATCAACTTTTAATCTCTGAAGAGTTATGAAAACGAAAATCAAATATATTGTTGCATCTGCATTGTGTGTGATGCTTTTCGCTGCCTGTGACGACTTCCTCGACACAGAGAACCTCACGATGAAGGATACCTCCAACTTCCCGATCAATGAGACGGATGCCACCCAGATGGTGAACGGCATCTATTCCGTCATGAACAGAAACCTGGCCGATCCGGAGGAAGACCCGTTCTTCATATTCGACATCGCTTCTGACGACCGTCTTGGCGGCGGCAGCCAGAGTAATATCGGCGCACAGGGCGTCGACCGCCTGATGAACGCCTATGTTGACTGGATGAAACCGCTATGGAAACAGCGCTATGCGGGTATTAACCGTGCCAACAATGCCTTGGAGACAATGGATAAGGTGTCGGAATGGAGTTCACAGGACAAGAAGAACCAGCTGCTGTGTGAGGTTTACTTCCTCCGCGCTTGGTATTATTTCAACTTGGCACAGGTGTTCAACGGCGTTCCACTGGTGCTGTCGACAGCTCCGCAGAACCTGCCGAAGGCAACGCCCGACGAGGTCTATGCCCAGATTGCATCCGACCTGAAGACCGCTATCGAGATAGGTCCTTCCACGAAATATCCTGCCTTTGGCGACGGGCGTGTCTCAAAATGGACTGCCGAGGGTATGATGGCCCGCGTCTGGCTGTTCTATACAGGATTCTATAAGAAGTCTGAACTGCCGCTTGCCGAGGGCGGAAGCATCTCCAAGTCTCAGGTAGCCGCCTGGCTCGAGGACTGCATTCAGAACAGTGGCTATGGTCTGGTGTCCGACCAGCGTAACCTCTGGCCTTATACCAATCCCTATACGGCCAAGGATTATAAATACGATCTTGACAATGGACTGAACTGGGAGACTGACGAGAACAAGGAGAATATGTTCGCCGTCAAGATGTCGAACAAGCCTGGTTGGAGTGCTGATGCCCAGCTGCGTCACAATCGTATTGTGGAGTTCTACGGGCTCCGCAAGACGACAGCCGATGCCTTCCCCTTCTCTGTTCAGGGCTATTCAAACGGGCCTGTCTGTGAGAAGCTTTGGACGGATTGGGCTGCCGATCCTGACTATGCCGGTGACTATCGTCGTGTAGGTTCTATCTGCGACCGTGCTGTCGAGATACCGAATTATAAGGGCGACCCAGCCAAGGAAGTTGAGAATACCAACCTGCTCGCCAAGAAGTACATCGGCTGTGAGGCATACGATCCTGAAACAGGTCAGCGTATGCTCAGCTACGGTTATTTCTATGGTAGTGAAAACAACCGTCAGACAGGTTTGACGCAGTCTCTTGTATGGCTCCGTTTTGCTGATGTGCTTCTGATGCATTCAGAGCTGACCGACGGAAAGGCTGTTTATAATGGTAAGAGCGGTCTCAATGCCGTCCGCGAACGGGCCAAGTTGCCTGATATCACTTATAGTTTGGCTAATTTGAAGAAGGAACGTCGTTATGAGCTCTGCTTCGAGGCATTGCGATGGAACGACCTGCGCCGTTGGGGAGATGTCCAAGAGAAGGTGAAGAATCAGGTAGGCAACAAAATCACAAATCAGGGTATCCCTGGCGAATATGCCTTTACCAACGACTTTATGCAGCGCTATAATGACACTGGTGGTGGCTTCTTCAAGATTCCTGAGGATCAGGTGACGCTGTCGGATGGTGTTTTGGAACAGAACCCAGGATGGGATAAGGAGATGAACTGGGCTAAGGGTGATCTCCCTTACAAGTTCAAATAGAAAGAAAAGCCTCGCCAATTGGCGAGGCCTCTTTCTTTACTTTTTCTTTAAGATATCGCGAATCTCAGCGAGGAGCTCTTCCTGTGTGGGACCTGCAGGAGCAGCGGGCTCAGCGGGCTTCTCTTTCTTCAGCTTGTTCACGCCCTTGATCATCAGGAAGATACAGAATGCGATGATCAGGAAGTCGATGATGTTCTGGATAAACTGTCCGTAGGCGAAGACTGCGTCACCTGCCTCTTTGGCTGCTGCCAGCGTCTTGGCGGTTCCACCGCTCAGGTTGACGAAGAGGTCTACGAAGCTCACACCACCAGTGGCTTTGCCGATAAGCGGCATCAGGATGTCGTCGACGAGTGAACTGACAATCTTACCGAAAGCGCCGCCGATGATTACACCAACAGCCATGTCCATTACGTTGCCCTTTGTGGCAAATTCTTTGAATTCTTTAACAAATCCCATAATCTGATAGTTTTAATGTTTAACGTATAATGTTTGAATTGTAATCTGCATTTTGCAATCTCAGAAGTAGCATTGGCAGTTATAACGCTGTTTTATGCCAAATTCGTCATGTTTAATCTTTATTAAGACTGAATTCGTGTGCAAATATAGGAATTTTTTTGTAACTTTGCATCCGAAAAAGAAAAAAAGTTTTCAAAAGGTGCAAAATAGTTAGTAAATTAGGTATAAACCCATTTAATTTTTTAGTAAAATGACAAAAGTAGCAATTAACGGTTTTGGCCGTATCGGTCGCCTCGCTTTCCGTCAGATGTTCGGGGCTGGATGTTATGAAGGAGTAGCAATCAACGACTTGACAAGTCCGAAGATGCGCGCTCACCTGTTGAAGTATGACACCGCCCAGGGTTGTT
>JAEEGL014916367.1_pt1 | contig 42748 bp, 34 predicted proteins | sample 9134231 | NCBI WGS metagenome assembly JAEEGL01 (sample SAMN16246548, study PRJNA631951) | gut metagenome | biome: gut microbiome; feature: rumen; material: fiber-attached | host: Bos | place: Iran: Karaj | collected 2018-10 | reverse complement strand
ACCTCCCATTATTCCTTGCGCGGGTCGATCCACTTGACCGCGCCGTCCTCGGCCTTGAAGCGGCCGTAGGTTCCCAGATTCTTCTCGTAGGCCTCGTTGGGGCTCATGCCCTTCTTGATGGCGTCCATCATCTTGCCCAGGCTCACGAACTGATAGCCGCAGATCTGGTCGTCCTTGTCCAGGGCGATCCTGACAATATAGCCCTCGGTGAGCTCCAGGTAGCGGGCGCCCTTGGCCAGGGTGCCGTAGGTGGTGCCGATCATGGAGCGCAGACCCTTGCCCAGGTCCTCCAGACCCGCGCCGATCCGCAGGCCGTCGTCAGAGAAGGCGGACTGGGTGCGGCCGTAGACGATCTGCAAAAACAGCTCCCGCATGGCGGTGTTGATGGCGTCGCAGACCAGGTCGGTGTTCAGCGCCTCCAGAATGGTCTTGCCGGGCAGAATCTCGCTGGCCATGGCGGCGGAGTGGGTCATGCCGGAGCAGCCGATGGTCTCCACCAGGGCCTCCTGGATGACGCCGTCCTTCACGTTCAGGCTCAGCTTGCAGGCACCCTGCTGAGGGGCGCACCAGCCGATGCCGTGGGTATAGCCGGAGATGTCCTTGATTTCCTTGGCCTGGATCCATTTTCCCTCCTCGGGAATGGGCGCCGGGCCGTGGTTGGGGCCCTTGGCGACGCAGACCATTTCGTCAACTTCCTTTGTGTATTGCATACTACAATACGCCTCGCTTTCGTATTAGATTTGAAACAGAATAATTATACCATAAACAAGCGATTTATTCAAGGCATTTTGATGGTATTTTTCTGTGAATAACTGGATAAATACAGGGATTCTGCGTAGGGCGGCCGGGGGCCGCGGCTCAGAGTTCGTAGGGGACGGGTTTCCTGTCCCGGGGTTCAGAGTCCGAAGGGGCTGCCAAAACCTCCCCTGCCTGCAGGGGAGGGGGACCGGCCTCAAGGCCGGTGGAGGGGTGCCGCCCGCTTCCGATTGATGCCGGATTCGTAACGGAGCACCACCTCATCCGTCAGCGCTGCGCGCTGCCGCCTTCCCCTCAAGGGGAAGGCTTTGATTTGCCTGGCGGCAAATCGCGCTTGTGCCGAAGGCCGGGACGCTCCCCCCTGCGGGGGAAGAGCGTCCCCTACGGTGCGGGAGTGAACGGGAAAACAGACGTCTTTCCAACGTTTTCAAATGGCAATTTGAAAACACCGCAAATTCTCAACTCTCAATTCTCAATTGTCAATTCCCCAGGCGGTGCGGGCCGCCAGATTGCCGGCACTGCGCGTTTTGCGGTCCGCAGCGGCCTATTCGCAGTCGAAGATCGCCTTTTGGGCGGTGATGGGGCCGTATTCGGCCTTCCAGCGCCGGTGGGGCTCCGACGCGTCGTAGGCGGGCAGGGCCGCCGGGTCCATATCCAGCACGATCATCAGGTCATAGCGGTTGGGCCGGTCCACGCAGTTGGTTTTCAGCTTCAGTCCGTGGATGCCGGGGATGGAGAGGGTTTCCGAGAAGATGGCCCGCACCGGCTCCACCAGGGCGGCCACGTCCGTTCCCGCATTGAATTTCACCAGAATGTGATGCTTCATAGCGTCGGTCCTTTCAAATTTTTCCCACATAGTATCACCTTTCCGCAGCATTGTCCATACTTTTTTTCGCAAAAACAAAAAATTTTACAGAAATCCGGGGGGAAAGCCCTCGATTCCCTCTTGTCAGAACCTGTCGAATTATGTATAATGTCAGATACATCTATATCGGACAGACAGGAACAGAGATATGAAGCGATTGATCTGTATCATTTTGATCATGCTGACCCTTGCGGGCTGCATGGTAAGCCATGCCGCCCCTGCTTCCACTTCCACCGCCGAAGCGGAGACCGGCGGGACCGCCGCCCGGACGGCGTCCCCCGAGGCCGTCACTACAGAACCCCTGCCTACCGAGCCTGCCGAGACGACCGAGGCCCCGGCGCCCCCCGTGCTGGAGGAATGCGTGGGGATGGTCCTTTTGACGCCGACGTTTCTGAGCCCTGCGCGTCCCCAGGCGGATATCACCCTGGTTTTCCCCCGTGTGGAGCTGCCGGAGGGGGACCGGAGCTGCTCCCTTACCCTGACCCTGGACGGGGAACCCCTGGTGCAATGGGACGCTTTGGAGCTCTTCCCCGGCCTGAAGCAGGGTACCCGGCTGGACGTGAGCTTCAGCCTGCGGGACCAGGATCGGACTGCCCGGCTGGAGGCCGTTCTGCGCTGGCAGGACCAGAGCATGACCCGGGAAGCCGGGATACTGCTGGACAACGACGAGCCGGAGGTATACTACGCCGCAAGCGGAGAAGACCGACCCTATTCCATCGACGTGCTGCGCAATCACAACGTGGTGATTGTCTACGGCAAGGAGGAGGAAGGCTACACCTTCCCGGTGAAGGTCTGGCTCTGCTCCACCGGCTATACCACCCCCCGGGGAAACTATTCCCTGGGCAGCAAGCGGGAGTGGGCCTCCCTCTTCGGCGGGGTCTACGGGCAGTACGTCTGCGGCATCTGTGGGGACATCCTCTTCCACTCCGTCCCCTACAGCCGCAAGCAGAAGGACAGCCTGAAAACAGAAGAATACAATAAGCTGGGCACCGTGGCCTCCATGGGCTGCGTCCGGCTTCCGGTGGAGGGGGCCAAATGGATTTTTGATTACTGTCCATCCGGCACCCCCGTCCACATCTATGACGCCCAGGAGCTGCCCGTGGAACGGCCCGAGCCGCTGCTGCTGGACCCGGAGGATCCCCGGTCCGGCTGGGACCCCACGGACCCGGACCCGGAAAACCCCTGGTTAAGCGACAATGAAGAATCGGTCATTTCCTAATGCGACAGGATTGACAGAATAGGAGGCGATTGCATGAACGGACTGCGGCCGGAGGATTATCTGGAGCCCTCCTGCGTTTTCTGCAAGCCGGAGGAGGGCGCGCCCACCCCGGTAGACCTGCGCCGCTGCGTTACCCGGCTGGACGAATACCTGGCCCGGAACGACTATGCCGCCGCAGAGCGGCACCTGGACTACTGGCGGCAGGAGGCCGCCGCGGGCCGGGACTGGCGGGGTCTGCTTTCCATCGAGAACGAGCGCATGGGTCTGCTGCGGAAAATGGGCAAGCGGGAGCCCGCCATGGAGGCCGTCCAAAGGGCGGAGGAGCTGGTTTCCCGGGCGGGGCTGGAGGACAGCGTGACCGCCGCCACCACCTGGCTCAACGTCGGAACGGTCTATAAGAACTTCGGGGAGGCCTCCAAGGCCCTGCCCTATTACGAAAAGGCCCGGGCGATCTACGAGAGCGCCCTTCCCCCGGAGGATTGCCGTCGGGGCGGCCTGTATAACAATATGGCCCTGGTCCTGGCGGATCTGGGCCGCTTTGCCGAGGCCCGGGAGCTCTACGAAAAGGCCCTGGCCGTCATGGAGACCCAGCCCAACGGGGCCCTGGAGCTGGCGGTGACGGAGCTGAACCTGGCGAACCTGGCGGAGGCCGAGACGGGCCTGCTGGAGGCCGAGACCGAGATCGAGACCCGGCTGGACCGGGTCTGGACGCTGCTGAACCGGCCGGAGCTGCCTCACGACGGCTATTACGCCTTCGTCTGCGAGAAGTGCGCCCCCAGCTTCGACTATTATGGCCGCTTTGCCGACGCGCAGGAGCTGGCCGAGGCGGCGAGAAATGCAAGAGAGTTACTAGGGACCAGTGACCAGTGACCAGTCACCAGTCACCAGGGACCAGTGACCAGTGACCAGTCACCAGGGACCAGGGACCAGGGACCAGGGAACAGTCACCAGTGACTAGTGACTGGTGACTAGTGACTAACGACTAATGACTAACGACTAATGACTATGGTTCAGAGAGGACAAATCGATGCAAGGGCTTGAACTTTCCCGGCAATATTTTGAAGCCTTCGGCGCGCCTATGCTGCGGGAAAAATTCCCCGCCTGGGCGGACCGGCTGGCGGTGGGCCTGGCGGGCAGCGGCTCGGAATGCTTCGGCTTTGACGACGAAGTATCCCAGGACCACGATTTCGAGCCCGGCTTCTGCATCTTCCTGCCGGAGGAAGAGGTTTTGGACCGGAAAACCGCCTTTCAGATGGAACGGGCCTACGCCGCCCTGCCCAGGGAGTATCTGGGCTTTTCCCGGCCCAGGCTGGCCCCCGTGGGGGGAAGCCGCCGGGGGGTGATCCGGCTGGGGGACTTTTTGGAGGCCCGCACCGGCAGCCGGGACGGCACGCTGACCTTGGATCGCTGGCTGCGCGCAGAGGAGCAATATTTGGCCGAGGTGGTAAACGGGGCTCTCTTTTGGGAGGGAGACGGGGACTTCGCGGCAATCCGCGCCCGGCTCGCCCGGCAGCCCGCCGACGTGCGGCGGAAGAAGCTGGCGGGCAGGCTCCTGGGGATGGCCCAGGCGGGGCAGTACAACTATCCCCGCTGCCTGGCCCACGGAGAGCCCGCCGCCGCCCAATTGGCCGTGGGGGAGTTCGTCCGCCACGCCATCGCCGCGATCTTCCTGCTGAACGAACGCTATCTCCCCTATTATAAATGGCAGTTCCGGGCGCTTCGGGCCTTGCCTGTTCTGTCGGAGGAGGCCGAGACCCTGGAGCTGCTGCTCACCACCGACAACGGCAAAACCATGGCCCGGGCCAAGCAGGACATGATTGAGAATCTTGCCTCCGCCGTCGTTGCCGCCTTGCAGGCCCAGGGCCTCACCGAGGCGGTCTGCGGCGAGCTGGAAAAGCACGCCCGGTCCGTCAACGACCAAATCGCCGACCCGGCCCTGCGGAACGCCCATATCCTGAGCGCTGTGTAGGGACGGCCCGGCCGTCCCAATGAATTGCGCCTTCCGGCGCACCGGTTCCGAAATACAGAGTCCGTAGTGGCCGCCGAGGTCGGCGGCCATAGCGTTTTTCGCACGGGCTTATGACCCCGCGGGTGCGCGGCCACTACGGGGCAGGATACGGGCAGTAGGGGCGGATGCCCACATCCGCCCGCAGCTTCGGCGTTCAGAGCCCGTAGGGACGGCACCCTGCCGTCCGCGCTTCCCCCGCATGCACCGGCCTCTTCAGCGGCGCACACCGATGCGCTGCGGGACCGGCTTCCCCACTTGTCGATCCGAACTTCTCCCCTTTTTATCCTGAATTTCCGCTTGTTCTTTGCCCGAAAAAAGGTCGCTATTTTGCAGTTACTGTAAAAAATGAGCCGCTTTTTTGCGGTTTTTGTGATTGTCTCCCGTTCGCCGCATTGGTAAAATGAACTTGGAAGCCCGGAGGAAAGATAACGGAGGTTGACCAATTATGGCAAAGACAAGCAACAGCGGACAAAATATCATTCGTTCTTCGGATCTGCTCGACAGCAGCGCCCATTCCACCCATGAGGGGCTCGCAGCCGTAGACGAAGCGGGCGGATACGCCCCCGGAAAGCGGCCCAGACGCGTAAGCCTGATCATCGCGTTGATCTTGGTTGCCGCGCCGATTGTCTACCTTGTCGTCAGTTCGATTTGTTCCTGTATCTCTTACTATAATTCTCTGGAAAAATTTTTGACGAATCCGACCGGAGAAATGCGGCCCGCTAAGACGCTGCGGAACGTCAATCTGGATCGCTTCGGCGCCACCCTCTATCTGCGGGAGACGGAGCCGGGCCTTATGGAATTGACAACCGGCGGCGAGGAGGACGTGGCGGTCAACTGGAGTGAAGACTATAACGGGTACTATTATACTTCCGGACATCTTCGCCTGCTCTGGTACAACACAAACGTAACGCCGAATCGCTGGCAATACTGGTACGCCCCCATTTCTGCTGAGTTCGGGGAATACGGCGCGTTGGAGTATCGGGACGACGGTTGGTACGTGGAGACGGCGGAAGGAAACTGGAGCCCGGTGCCGGAACGCTATGATACCGCCGGGCTTTGGCATATTGCGCCGACGGAATGAGGATGCGCCCCAAAAAGAAATAACAGGCTCGCCCGAAAAAACGGGCGGGCCTGTTATTTCCGCATTCAAACGGTGTCATATATAGCAGAAGGCCTTCTGAAAGAAACAGCAAAGGAGAACAGCATGAACGAAGAAACCATTCTGGATCGTCTCCGGGCGCGGGATGAATCCGCCCTGGGGGCAATCCGGGACGCCTGGGGCAAGCCCGCCCTGGCCCTGGCCCGGCGGATCACCGGTTCGGAGGAGGATGCGGAGGAATGTCTCCAGGACGGGCTGCTGGCAGTCTGGGAAACGATCCCGCCCAAGCAGCCAGAATCCCTGGGCCATTACTTCACTGCCCTGGTCCGCAACGCGGCCCTGAACCGACTCCGGGACAGCCGCCGCCAAAAGCGGGGCGGCGGAACGGTGACGGAGGTTTTTGAGGAGCTGGAATACTGCGCCTCTGCCCGAGAGGACGTGGAAGAAGCCGTGGCGGGCCGCCTGCTGGCGGAGCGGATCAACGACTTTTTGGACTCCCTGCCCCGGCGGGAGCGGGAGCTCTTCCTCCGGCGTTACTACGACATGGAGGAGCTGGACAAACTGGCCGCCGCCAAGGGTCTGAGCAAGGCCCACGCTTCGGTGCTGCTGTTCCGTACCCGAAAAAAACTGAAAGCGTTCTTGGAAAAGGAGGAACTGTTATGAGACCGGAATCTATCTTACGCGCCCTGACGGAAGCCCGGCCCAAATACCTGGATGAGGCCCGGGAGCCTGCGTCGGCGAGGGCCCGCAATTACCGTCCCCTGCGCCGCATCGCCCTGGCGGCGGCTGTAATCGTTCTGTTGGCTGCCACGGTTTATGCGGGCAGTAGGTTAATTCCCGCGAAGGTCCCGGCTGTGGAGCTTCACAATCCCGGCGGTTTTGACATGGCCTGGCAGGAGAAGACCGCGAGAAGAACCACAGACGACGGCTGGGTCTTCTCATTTACCCAGTACACCAACAAGGATGGCGACGACAGCAATCTTTGCCGATACAGTTTTTTTGGCGTTAATTTACGCTATCGCTTCGACGACGCCTATGTCCAGGCCGAGCTCCACGCGGGGGATGACCCCAACCCGACCCTGGTGCGCTACGAGGACTATCTTCGGGACCCGTCCCGGTATTCCGGTGATAATGTGCGGATGGACGTCTATGTTCCGGACCGCCTGACCTGGGGCCAGGGCTCCGACGCCCAGGCAAGGGACCTGGCGAAGATCGAGGCCATTTTGACCAACAACAGGGAACCGGCGGAGCTGCTGGCCCTGGACCCGGCGGACTATGAATTTGAGTCCATCGACAGGGAGCTGTTTTTCGGCCTGATGCGGGAGGCCCTGACCGGGGAACCCCATGAGGAACGGACCGACCTGAAATACTGGAACCACCAGCCGGTGGAGATTCTGGCAGAACCCGAATGGAAAGACGGTTATCGTTTCCAGATCGGATGCCTCATGGCCGCGGGCTGTGTGGATGAACTCTATATTGACGTGCTCTATCAAACCGGCGAGGGCTGCCGGGATTATATCCAGCTTTCCGACCTGGTGGAGACCGGAGAAGCTTCGCCGGAGCAGGCGGAGGCCTGGGCGCTGCTTCAGTCCGTGACGGAGTATGTCAAGGAAGGGGATCATTTCCTGGCCCGGACGGACCTTTACAGGGATAAGACCCTTGCCGGGATAGATTTCAACCGGCTTCTGCGCTTTATGACTGCGCTCCACGAAGCGGAGGACCTGTCCGGATATTTCGAGCGTATCGAAGGCCCTGCCCTGGGCTGAAAGCGGGAATCCGGGAGGGCGCAGGGCACAGAGCGCCGCAGCGCAGCGCGGAGGAGGGGTGCCGCCCGGCGCACCGAGGTAGCGCCACGGTTCCGTCATTGCCTGCGGTAATGACGCCGCCGGATCGGCGGCAGGAGGCATCTGGGGATGCCTCCCGGCACACGGCGACCGGTTCAGAGCCCGTAGCGGCCGCGCACCTGCGCGGCCATAAAAGCCACGAAAAGCGCTTCGCGCCATGGCCGCGCAGGTGCGCGGCCACTACGCAGGCAGGGGAAAACCTTGCGGGGACGGGGCTTCCGTCCCGAAATCCGTACCCCTTGCGGCAGGGCGGCGGGTTTTTAAATGAAAACTGAAAAACTGTCACATGAATAACGGTGGTATTCTCAAATTGCTGTTCGAGAATGCATTGGAAAAGGACGGGGGACGCGATAAACCGCGTCCCCCGTCCGAATCTGTCCGCATGGACAAGCACCTGTGCCTTCCCCGGGTATTGCTTGTCTGAAAGTCCCTTTTCAGGATATTTTCATTGACTTTTCCATCAAAATATGGCATAATTAAGATGCAAAAGACGGCTTAGTATCCTGTAAAACCGCAATGCGGCGGGCAGCACAGGGAGCCCCGTGTGGGGCTTTGTTCTGCTTCGTTCTCTCTCGTTCTAAGTTTGTTCTATCGATTTTCCCTGGTTTTTCCTATGTTTTTTGAAAAATAGAACAATAGAACAATAAATTTCCATTAGGAGGAATGAGATACCCATATATGTTGGAAATACCCTTGTTCTGTGTTCTTTGTTCTGCGGCGCGGCAACGGGACGGGGAACCCAACACATGGGACGGTTCCGATTGCGTGGCGAGGCATCAGGCATCAGGCACCAGGCACCAGCCATCAGGGGACGGGGGATGGGGAAAGCCCGTGTAGCGGCGCACACCGGCGCGCCACACAACACAGGGGACGGTTCTCCACAACACATCCAACACAGGAAGCAGCCCGTTGTCGGGACACCCCCTCATCCGCCTCCTTCGGAGGAACCTTCCCCCCAGGGGGAAGGCTTTGACGGACGGCAGGGTGCCGTCCCTACGGGCGGGTTCGTAATTGTCACCTGTCACCTGTCAATTCTTACTTCTGCAAATACTGCTCCGTCAGCGCCAACTGTTCCGGCGTATTGACGCCCAGAATCTGCTCGTTGAGCTGGGCGGTGTAGACCGCCACCCGCTGGCCGTGACTGCGGAGGATGGCGGGCACGTCGGTGAGATAGTATTCGTGCTGGGCGTTGTTGTTCTGAATCTCGTCCAGGCTGGCAAGGAGGGATTTGCAGTCGAAGGCGTAGATGCCCACGTTCAGCTCCCGGATGGCCTTCTGCTCGGGGGTGCAGTCCCGATCCTCCACGATGCGGAGGAAGTCGCCGTTTTCGTCCCGGAGGACCCGGCCGTAGGGCAGGTACTGCTCGCAGGTGCCGGAGAGCATGGTGCAGGCGGCGCCGTTTTCCGCGTGGAAGGCCAGCAGACCCTGATAGATTTCCTTCTTCAGCAGGGGCATGTCGCCGTAGCAGACCAGCACGGTGCCGTCGAAGCCCTCCAGATGATCCCGGGCGCACATCACCGCGTGGCCGGTGCCAAGCTGGGGATCCTGGACCGCCCTGGGATAGGCAGGGAAGGCGTCGAACACCAGCTCCCGCATGTAGCCGCCTACCAGCACGGTATCCTGGGCGGGGATGAAGTCCAGAGCCTTCAAAACGTAGTGCAGAAGGGGCTTGCCGCAGGCCTGACGCAGAACCTTGGGGAGGTTGCAGGTTTCGGACATCATGCGGGTGCCCTTGCCCGCCGCAAGCACGACTGCTTTGATCTTCATAATTTGTTTCACTCCTGAATCGTGTTTTTCGGTGCGCCGAAATGGCGGGTCGCCCCGCCGCTCTCTTGAGTATAAGAGATTCCGTCGAAAAATGCAACCACTTTTTCCTTATTTGCCATTTACAAAATCCGGCAGCGGGGATATAATGGGGGACGGGATGCGGGCATCAGGCGGCGGGGGATTGAGAATTGACAGTTGAGAATTGAGAATTGAGAATGTCGGTGTTTTCAAATTACCGTTTGAAAACATTGGAAAAGCGCCCGCCTGCGCCGTAGGGACAAGCACTGCTTGTCCGCTTGCGCCCCGCCTGCACCGTAGGGGACGCTCTTCCCCCGCAGGGGGGAGCGTCCCGGCGTTCGGCACAAAGGCGATTTGCCGTCAGGCATATCAAAGCCTTCCCCTTGAGGGGAAGGTGGCCCGAAGGGCCGGATGAGGTGGCGCTCCGCTGCAAATCCGGCATCAATCGGAAGCGGGCAACACCCCTCCACCGGCTTCGCCGGTCCCCCTCCCCTGCAGGCAGGGGAGGTTTGACCGCCCCTATGGAGGCCGAACACCGTCCCCCCTGGTGACCGGTCGCTGGTCACTGAACTCTGAACTCTGAACAAGGAGAGCAACAAATGATCACCTTTGAAAACGACTATTCCTGCGGGGCCCATCCCGCGGTACTGCAGCGCCTGGCGGAGACCAATCTGGTCCCCCAGCCGGGCTACGGGGAGGACGCCTACTCAGACAGCGCCCGCCGGAAGATCCGGGAGGCCTGCGGCTGTCCCGGGGCGGAGGTCCACTTTCTCTCCGGCGGCACCCAGACCAACGCCATTGTGCTGGCCTCCATTCTGAACTCCTGGGAGGGCGTTATCGCCGCCCAGACCGGCCATATCCACGTCCACGAGGCGGGAGCGCCCGAGGCCCTGGGGGTGAAGGTCCTGGCCCTGCCGGAGCACCAGGGCAAGCTGGACCCGGAGGAGGTTCGGGCCCTGGCCGCCGCCCTGCTGAAGGATGAAAACGTGGAGCACATGATGTACCCCGGCGCGGTCTACATCTCCCATCCTACCGAGTGGGGCACCCTCTACAGCCGGGATGAGCTCACGGCCCTTTCCGCCGTCTGCCGGGAATACGGCATGCGGCTCTACCTGGACGGGGCCCGGCTGGCCTATGGCCTCATGGCCCGGGATACGGACGTGGACCTGCCTCTGATTGCCTCCCTCTGCGACGCCTTCTATATCGGCGGCACCAAGTGCGGCGCCCTCTGCGGCGAGGCGGTGGTCTTCCCCAAGGGCGCTCCCGCCCACTTCCGCAACTTCATCAAGAAGCACGGGGCCATGCTGGCCAAGGGCCGTCTCTGCGGGGTCCAGTTCGACGCCCTCTTCACCGACGGCCTCTACGATGAGATCGGCCGCCGGGGTGTGGAGATGGCCGAACGGCTGAAAACCATCCTGGCCCGGCACGGAATCCCCTGCTACAAGGACACCCCAACCAACCAGCAGTTCGCCATCCTGGACAACGCCCGGTACAACGCCATCCGGGAGAAGGTCCCGGTGGGCTTCTGGTCCAACCCGGACCCGGAGCACACCATCGTCCGCTTTGCTACCGCCTGGTATACGACGGACGCCTACCTGGAGGAGCTGGACAAGATCCTTGGACGATAGGGATCAAGGATCAAGGGAAAGCCTTCCCCCTGGGGGGATGGCGGCAGCGCGAAGCGCTGACGGATGAGGGGGACCGACAACGGGCGGCTTCCTGCCTGTCATCGCCCCCCTGCCACGTTTTCTGCCCCTGTCACGTTGGGTTCGGCGTTTTCGCGGCGTTGACCGCGGACACGCAAATATTCAAAAACGGAGGTATCACCATGGCTTTTTTTGGAATCATCGACGGCCGGCCGGTGGATTGCATCCGGCTGCATAACAACAAGCTGACCGCCGAGGTCTTGACCTACGGCGCTGCCCTGCGCGCGCTTACCGTTCCGGACCGGACGGGGAAGCCGGTGGACGTGGTGCTGGGCTTTGACAGCCTGGAAGATTATGTCAACCATGACTGCTATTTCGGCGCCACGGTGGGCCCCATGGCCAACCGCATCGGCAAGGCAGTCTGCCTGCTGAACGGCAAGCCTCTGCGGCTGACGGCCAACGACCGGGGCAACAGCCTCCACAGCGGCGAGGCCGGGCTGGATCGAAAGTTCTGGACGGTGACGGCCTGCTGCGACGAGCGGGTGACTTTGACCTGCACCCACCCAGACGGCCTGGGCGGCATCCCCGGGGACATCCACTTTGAGGTGACCTACCGGCTGGAGGGCAGCGGAATCTCCATCACCTATCGGGCCCGCAGCGACCGGGACACCATCTGCAATCCCACCAACCACAGCTACTTCAACCTGGACGGCCACGGCAGCGGCACCATTCTGGATCACCGGATCCGCCTCTGCGCCAAGAGCTTCACCCCCACGGACGACAAGTCCATCCCCACCGGGGACATCCGGGCGGTGAGCGGCACCGCGCTGGATCTGACGAAGCCCACCCGGGTGGGCGAGCACATCGACGATCCGGAGGAGCAGCTCCGGCTGGCGGGGGGCTATGACCACAACTTTGTGATCGACGCCGCCGAGGAGGCCTTCCGGCCCGCGGCGGAGGTCTGGGCGGCCCGCAGCGGCATCAAGCTCACGGTCCGCACCGACCGGCCCGGCGTCCAGTTTTACACCGGCAACTACATCCCGGCGGGGCTTGCGGGCAAGGAGGGCGCCGTCTACGGCCCCAGACAGGCCCTCTGCCTGGAGACCCAGGGCTTCCCTGACGCCCCGAACCACCAAAGCTTCCCGTCCGTCACTCTCCGGGCGGGGAAGGAGTGGACCAGCCGGACCCTGTACCAATTTACCGTGGAATAATAGGAACAAGCTCCTGCCGGATTGTCCGGCAGGAGCTTTTGTATGATGCTCCGATCAAACTGCTTCGTATGATCGGAGCATCGCATCACGTGGTTCAATCAGGTCAAACACAGCACGTATTTGCAGTAGAGGCGCCTTCGCAGGCTCATAACGGCCATGCGGCCCTGCTGGTCCTTGCAGACCTGCTGCAGGAACTGTAGTTCCCGGTCATCCAGGGTGTGCTGGCTGAAGGTCGCCTTCTTGGCCAGTGCGACAGCCTCTTCCGGGACTGTGCCGCCGCCGGCTTTTTCCAGACGGCGCATACGCCGGTACAGGAGCAGCGCTCTTTTGTTGGGCGACGCCTGGGCAAGCCGTTTCTCCCAATGCTTTTGCAAAAGGCTGCGCCGTCCCAGGACCAGAGCGACGCCTCCGCTCACTGCCAGGAAGACCCAGAGCAGGGACAGATTGACGGTTTTGGAGCCATTGCCCGGGTTGTTTCCGGCGTTCTGTCCGGGCTGGGTGACTTCGGCGGGTGGCGCCGCGGTGGGCACGGGTTTTTCCCGGGTCGGTTTGGGCCGATCCAGAGGATCGTAGCTGCTTTCCACAGGCTGGGGCGTGGCGGCGCTGGGAACGATGCCGGTAAATTCCGTGGCGTCCTCCGGGGTAGGCTCCACCACAACCCATCGCCCGCCAATCCAGGCTTCCACCCAGGCGTGGGCTTGGAGGTTGGTGATGCGGGCCTGCTGGTTGGCCTTGGCGTCGCAGACATAGCCTGAGACGTAGCGGGCGGGGATTTCCAGGGCTCGCAGCAGGGCCGCGCAGGAGGTGGCGTAGTGGACGCAGTATCCCTCCTCGGCGTCGTTCAGAAACCAGGTGCAGAAGTCTGCGTCCTCGGGCAGCGCGGCGGGGCTGCGGCTGTATACGGCGCAGCTCGATACCCGATTGGCTGCGATTCGGGCAAAGTCCAGCTTCCAAGCGGCGTCGTGCTTTTCATTTGCGAGGAGCGCCTGCATTTCGGCGTCCGGAAGGCCGTTGGCCTCCCACCAGGCCAGAACGCCCTCCCGGGTTTCCTCCGGCAGCGAAAGACAGTGTTCATAAACCCATTGGTCATAAAGGGAAATGGGAGTAACGGGGCCGGGATCGACCACAAACTGCATGGAATACTGCTTGAGCAGCGAGTTGTTGTTCACATAGGCGTCGGAAACCAGCGTGCCTGCCGGCATCCGGGTGAGCTGATAGGTGGTGTAGAGCAGGGGTTCCGTATCCCAGGTCTCCAGATCCAGAGTCGCGCCGCCCTGGGTATCAAGGTAGGGGAACAGCGTGGTCTCCGCCCAGGTTTCCTCGGCGCCGCGGGTCCATTTGATGCCGTCAAAATCGGTGTAGCTGGAGCCTCGAAGGTAGAGATAGGCGTCTACCGATGAGGTGGCGTAGAGGATGGGATCGGGATGACGGGGCAGAGTGGGCAGATCGGAAAGATCCACAGAGCTGGGATTGCCGGCCAGGCCGGCGTTGACGTTGCCCTGGTTGTTCCACCGATTGCTCCACCGCTCCATTTTTTCCGCCAGCATATCCCAGGAGAGGGGCGGGGAGTAGGTCTCCTGGGGATAGATCGTAATCAGTACGCCCAGAATGACCAGGGACAGCAGAGCGGACGCCAGAACGGACTTGCCCTGCTCAAAGGTCTCGCGGCGGCGGACAGACTGGCTGAAGGCCTGGGTAAGCACCGAAAACACGGCTGCCAGCAGGGGCAGGGTGTCCGGCGGGGTGTCGGTCAGCACAAAGCAGGGGGCGATGCAGAGCATCAGAGACAGGGCCATGGGCGTGGTCCGTTTCCAGACCCGGACAGCCAGGCAGCAGAGATAGGCCTCCAGAGCGGTGAGGGCCAGCAGGGCCGTCCCGACGGTCTCGGGGGTGGTTTCCTCTTTGGGCACATAGTCCAGGAAGAAGTCGTAACCCTTGGCATAGGCGGTGGAGAGCACGCCCCAGAGGTTGCGGAAGCTTTCCAGCAGCTCTGCCCGGAAGAGATAGGCGGGAATCACCAGACCCACCAACAGCAGGAGCACAGAGATCCGGTCCTGCTTGCCGTGGCCAAGGATCAGGGTGAAGAGGATGATTGAGCCGATGGCAATGGCCCAGAGCTCTTCCGAAGCGGGCAGATCAAAGGCGGAAATCAGGCAGTAGACGGAGCCCAGCAGTCCGGGCACCAGCAGAAGCCAGTCGGTAACCAGCCGGATCATGTCGTCACGACGTTTCATTCAGGGGCCCCTCCCTTCGTCACGCCAACCTGGCAGATCTGCTGGGCCTGCAGGGGCAGGGGCCAGGGCAGATCCGCGGAGTCCTCCGGCGCCATACAGGCGGCGCGCAGAACGGAGAGGGTGTCCTCTTCGGTGCGAATTTCCCGAAGCTGAACGCTGCTGCCCTCCATCCAGACGGCATGGTGCGGCACGTCGTGATCTAGAAGCCAGCGGGAGAGATAGCGGAAGTTGCCCAGGTTGGCAGCCCGGCTCTCCGCACCCCGGGGGGTACGCACAGCCAGAATGACCCGCCGGTGTACGGGCTCCAAGGGCTCCCGGACCACCAGCTCGTCAGATTTCAGGGACAGCTTCCAGTGGATGTCCTTTACCGGGTCGCCGGGGCGGTAGGCCCTGTGGTCGTGAAGCTCGGAGTAGCCGCCGCCGGGCTTGGGCTTCAACTGCTGCTGGAGGAGCTGATCCAGCTGCGGCATGGGCACAGGGGGAAGCTCCGCGGGCAGGATCGCCATGGGCGGCACTTTGGGCAGCCGCATGGGCAGGCGAAACAGGCCCAGGACGTCATAGACCCGGCCCCGGCGGAATTCCGGAACCAGGAAGCCGCAGCGCTCCGTGGGCAGATTCAATACGCCATCCGCCCGGGACAGATGGCTGAGATAGCGCATATCCCTTTCCTGGTCTCTGGTCCGCAGATTCACACGGATCTGAACTTCCGGAATGGGCAGGACCGGCCAGGACCGCAGCCGCAGCCGCAGAACCGCCTTTTCATTCTGCTCCACCGTCTCCGCCATGACGGCGTCCAGACGGCAGGAGAGCATGGCAGGCAGAGAGGCCAGCAGAGACAACAGCGGCAGAGCTACCACCAGGACCAGCAGCAGCCAGGCAACCCAGATGCTGCTGGCAAAGTAGAAAATCAGGCTCAGAATCAGCAGAGCCAGATACAGCAAACGGTTGATGATCATGATCTTAAATGCTCGGCGTCGGGACCTTGTTCATCAGCGCGGTGAGCAGCGCCTCCGCCTGCGTGCCCTGGGCCTGGGCGTCCGCGGAGAGCAGAAGCCGGTGCGCCACCGTGCCGACAAAGATGGTTTTCACATCCTCGGGCAGCACGTAGTCCCGCCCGTTCAGGAAGGCGGCGGCCTTTGCCATGGCCACCACAGCCAGGGTCGCCCGGGGGCTGGCGCCCCGCTGAATCTGCATGCTGTCCCGGGTACGATTAATCAGCGCAACCACATAGTTGATGACGCTGTCCTTGATGTAAATTTGGCTGACGGCGTCCTGCATCGCCACAAGCTCCTCACGGCTCACGATCTGCTGGACCTGGTCCAGAGGATTGACGCCGCCCTGCCTGGCCAGAACCATTTTCTGCTCATCCTCGGCTTTGGGGTAGCCCACGGACAGGCGGACCATAAACCGGTCCATCTGAGAATCCGGCAGCAGCTGGGTGCCGGCTGCGCCGGTGGGGTTCTGGGTGGCGATGACGGTGAAGGGCCGGGGCAGGGGGTGCGTAATGCCGTCCACGGTGACCTGGCCTTCTTCCATAGCCTCCAGCAGCGCGGACTGGGTTCGGGAGGTGGCCCGGTTCAGCTCGTCCGCCAGGAAGAGGTTGCAAAGGATGGCGCCTTTCTGGTAGACCATCCGGCCGGTCTGTTTTTCATAGACGGAGTAGCCGGTGATGTCAGAGGGAAGCACGTCGGGGTTGAACTGCACCCGCCCGTAGTCCAGTCCCAGGACCCGGGAGAAGGCCAGGGCGATGGTGGTCTTGCCCACGCCGGGAATATCCTCCAGCAGGACGTTTCCGTCAGCCAAAATGGTCATCAGAATCCAGACCAGGACCTGATCCTTTCCCTGCACTGCCTTCCGCAGTTCCGCGATGATCTTTTGCATGATATTCATGTTCATTTCTCCGAACTCTTCTTTCTGTCGTTCTTTTTTTGATTTCTCCGATTTTCGCTCCATAGATATAGACGTTCGATTTTGATTTTTGTTGCAAAAACTTTTTCCGAAACGGGAAAAAGCATCCAATGCTCCGCTGAATGGGTAACGGAAGTATTATATCATATCCGTTGTGATATGGCAAGTATGCAATGGGCGCTACAGACGCCGGCATTGCACGACACGGACGCCGGGCGCCGGGGCCCCGGCGGCTGAGTCCACGGAGGCAGGGTGGATCAATGCCAACAGCCCTATCCTTCCGCCAGGCCCAGGGTCAGAATGCCCAGGTTTCGGGTGAAGATTTCCTCGAACTGGCTCAGCGGCAGGGGGTTCTCCCCCGCTCCGACCTCTATTGTGTAGCCGGGCCGGTCCCGGGTCAGGATGAACCAGTCCTTGTAGCCCGCAAAGCCGGAGGCGTAGGGTACGTCCTCCAGAGTATAGCCGGACACGTCGGCAAAGCGCTCTCCCAGCTCCCGGGCTCCGGCTGGCTCCAGGTTTCCGAATTTCCAGTAGATCACGTTGCCCTGGGTGTGATAGCTGAGGGTCAGCCCGGGCTCTGTCAGCTCCGTCAGCCGGACCATGGCCTCGCTCTCCGGCTCCGAGAGGGGGGCCGTGCCCACGTAATCCCGGGGGCCGGGCCGGGAATAGCCCTGGGCGAACTTGATCTCCCGGGCCTGCTCCCAGCGGGCGGGGTAGTTGAGATTCAGGTCCACCCCCCGGAGATTGGCCTTCCAGCCCGCGGGGAAGGGAATGTCGGGGTAATTGTCCGCCAGTCTGCGGGCCTGGGCCCAGCCCGGATCCCCTTCCCGGAGGCCGCCGGTCACCAGGTCCACCCCGTCGGGGTTCACCATAGGGACCAGGTGGAGGGTGGTCCGCTGGTAGAGGGCCTGGGCGGAGAAGCCGAAGATTCGCCCGTTTTCCGATACGGCCCGGGCGTAGTCCTCCAGAAATTTCAGCAGCACCGGCGTGGTGATCCACTCGTTGGCGTGGTGGGAGGCGTTGTAGAGCACCCGCCTTGGCCCCAGCCCCACGGCGATCTGGGGCAGCTTTCGCCCGTAGGCGGACTCCCCGATGTTCCGTATAGTCAGAAAGGGATAGCGGGCGGCCAGGCCCTCCAGGCAGAGGGTCAGCAGCGCATAGGTGAAGGGAAGGTCTGTGGGCACCAGGTCGAAGCCCAGGGGCACCGTCAAACTCTGGTTAACATAAAGCCGAAGTGGGTCCTGATTGGGGTTGGCCGTAATCAGCGCCCGCACCGTGGTCCCAAACCGGGCGGCGATCCGGCTGTAGTTGTCCCCTGCCTGCACCCGATAGCTCCGATACCCCGTCAGCCAGGGCAGCAGGGCGGCCCAGGTCGCTCCATCCGGCCGCCCGGTGGGCGGCAGCCCCTCCCGGCGCTGAAATTCCGCCAGATTCGGCGCGCCCGCCCGTTTTACCGCAAGCTCGTACAATTCCATATTCTGTCCCTCCATCGCGTATTGGTACAGCGTATGCGCGCAGCGGCAGGGGAAGAAGTAAAATGCAAGAGGTAAGAAGTGGGAAACCTCTTACCTCTTGCTTCTGATTATTTCTTAGCGCTTCTTCATGAGCTCGCGCATTCTCTGGGAATGGTCCAGAATCCGCTTGCGCATCCGGAGGTTCTGGGGGGTGACCTCCAGCAGCTCGTCGTCCGCCAGGTATTCCAGGCACTGCTCCAGGGAGAAGGTCCGGGGCGGCACCAGCCGGATGGCGTCGTCGGAGCCGGCGGCCCGCATGTTGGTGAGCTGCTTCTTCTTGCAGACGTTGACGGTCATATCCTCGTTGCGGCTGCAGGCGCCTACGATCATGCCCGCGTAGACGGGGATGCCGGGGCTGATGAACATTTGGCCCCGATCCTGAACGCCGCCGATGCCGTAGGCGGTGGTTTCGCCGGTCTCATGGGCCACCAGGGAGCCGGTCTTCCGGCGCTCTATCTCGCCCTTCAGGGGGGCGTAGGAGTCCAGCACGGAGGACATGACGCCCTCGCCGTGGGTGTCGGTGAGGAACTCGCTGCGATAGCCGAAGAGGCCCCGGGAGGGCACCAGGAACTCCAGCCGGTAGCGGCTGCCCATGGGGGTCATGGAAACCAGGTCGCCCTTCCGCTGGCCGATCTTCTCGATGACGGCGCCCATGGCGTTTTCGGGCACGTCCGCCACCATCCGCTCGATGGGCTCGCACTTCACCCCGTCGATTTCCTTGGTCAGGACTCTGGGGGTGGACACGGAGAACTCAAAGCCCTCCCGGCGCATGGTCTCGATGAGGATGGACAGGTGCATTTCGCCCCGGCCCGCCACGTTGAAGGCGTCGGTGCCCTGCTCGGTGACGTGGAGGGATACGTCCTTCAGAAGCTCCCGCTCCAGCCGGTCCCGGAGGTTCCGGGAGGTGACGTACTTGCCCTCCCGGCCCGCGAAGGGGCTGTCGTTGACGGCAAAGGTCATTTCAATGGTGGGGTCGGAGATCTTCACAAAGGGCAGGGGCTCTACGGTCAGAGGATCGCAGACCGTCCGGCCGATGGTGATGTCGGAAATACCGGAGAAGGCCACGATCTCCCCGGCGCTGGCCTCCTGAATGGGAGTCCGGCCCAGGCCGTCAAAGGCGTAGAGGGCCACGATCTTGCCCTTCTGCCGGATGGACTCGTCGTGGTAGTCGCAAATCATGACTTCCTGGTTCTGGCGGATGGTGCCCCGCTCGATGCGGCCGATGCAGATTCGGCCCACGTAGTCGTTGTAGTCCAGGGAGGACACCAGCATTTGCAGGGGGGCCTGGGCGTCCCCGGTGGGGGCGGGGATATAATTGACGATGGTTTCAAACAGCGGGATCAGGTCCGTGCCGGCCTCGTGAGGCCCGTAGGAGGAGACGCCCTGTCTTGCGGAGCAGAAGATGGTGGGAGACTCAAACTGCTCGTCCGTGGCGTCCAGGTCCAGCAGCAACTCCAGAACCTCGTCCATGACCTCCTCGATGCGGGCGTCGGGCCGGTCGATCTTGTTTACCACCACGATGACCTTGTGGCCCAGCTCCAGGGCCTTTTGCAGCACGAAGCGGGTCTGGGGCATGGGGCCCTCGGCGGCGTCCACCAGCAGCAGAACGCCGTTGACCATTTTCAGAATACGCTCCACCTCGCCGCCGAAGTCGGCGTGGCCCGGCGTGTCCACGATGTTGATTTTGTAGTCCTTATAGTGGACGGCGGTGTTCTTGGCCAGGATGGTGATGCCCCGCTCCCGTTCCAGGTCGCCGGAGTCCATAACCCGGTCCACCACAGCCTGGTTCTCCCGGTAGATGCCGCCCTGCTTCAGCATTTCGTCCACGAGAGTGGTCTTGCCGTGGTCAACGTGGGCGATGATTGCAATATTTCTGATCTTCTCTTGCGGGATCATAAGGTTTTCCCCTTTCTAAAAGCTCACATAACTCGGAAAATATAGCATATCCGAACAGAAATTGCAATAGGGTTTTCGCCCGTTTTTACAGATATTTTTCGTTTATTCGCAGAAAAAAAGAGATATTTGACACAGAAGGGGTTCAGAGTCTGTAGGGACGGCACCCTGCCGTCCCTACGCACGCTGAACTCCAAACCGGCGGACGGCAGGGTGCCGTCCCTACGCGCGCTGAACCCTGAACCAGCGGCGGCCAGAGGTCTGGCCGCCCTACGGGGAACGGCGGACGGATGTGGGCATCCGCCCCTACGGGCTCTGAGCAACCGCATCCCCCGTCCCCTATTGCCTGGTGCCTGCTGCCTGTTGCATGAAAAAAGTGTTGACAATCGACATATATCGTGCTATGATACTGTCGCACGACGACATAACGGGAGACGATATAGGGGCTGAAACACAGCGAACCCATGTCCGAGCGCAGCGATAACATTTAAGGAACAGGAGTTGCGATTATGCGCTTAGAACTGAAAAACATCGACAAATCCTTCGGGGACAAGCAGGTGCTGAAGGGCGTTTCCTTTACCGCGGAGAGCGGGAAGGCCTTCGGTCTGCTGGGCCGGAACGGCGCGGGCAAGACCACCTCCATCCGCATTCTGATGAACGTGTTCCCCGCCAACAGCGGCGAGGTACTGGTCGACGGCAAGCCCATCGACTACAAGGCAATCCAGATCGGCTATCTGCCGGAGGAGCGGGGCCTGTACCCCAAAAAGCTGATTATCGATCAGCTGGTGTACTTCGCCGAGCTGAAGGGCATGGGCCGGAAGGAAGCGGTCCTGTCGGTGGACGCCTGGCTGGAACGGCTGGAAATGACGGAATACCGGAACAAGCGGCTGGACACCCTGTCCAAGGGCAACCAGCAGAAAATTCAGCTCATCACGGCCCTGGCCCACAATCCCCAGATCGTGATTTTGGACGAGCCCTTTTCCGGCCTGGACCCTGTGAACGCCATCCTGCTGAAGGACGTGGTGAAGGAGCAGATTGCCCAGGGGAAAATCGTTCTGTTTTCCAGCCATCAAATGAGCTACATCGAGGAGTTCTGTGACAGCATCGCCATCATCAACGCGGGCCGGGTGGCCCTCCACGGGGACCTCCGCGACATCAAGCGGAACTACCCCCGGGACCGGCTGGTGGTCAGCACCACGAAGCCGGAGCAGATTCAAAGCGCGTTCGGCGGGGCCTGCACCCGGCAGGAAAACGGCTCGCTGATGATTCAGCTGGCGAACCCGGAGGAAAAGAGCGCCGTCATGAAGCGCCTCGTGGAACACTTCGACATCGACGAGGTCCGGGTATTCGAGCCCTCGCTGAACGATATTTTCGTCCAGTACGCGGGCGAGCAGGTGTAAGGAGGCGGAAGCAATGAAACAGTTTGGAACCATCCTGAAATTTGAGCTTCGGGGCTACTTGAAGAACAAGGTCTTCGTGGGCACCACGGTGTTTCTCGTGATCGCCATTGCCATTGCCATGTTCATCCCCAACATCACCGCCATGTTCAAGTCTGAAGAAGGCGTCAAGGACAAGACCGTCATGCTGGTCTACGCCCAGGACGGGGAGCTGGCCTCCCTGGTCAGGCAGTATTTTGAGCCGGCCTTCCCCGACTATGAGGTGAAGCTGGCCGAGGGCAGCCTGGAGGACGTGAAGGAACAGATTATCTCCGGCAGCGCCGAGTGCGCCTTTGCCATGGACAGCGCCTCCTCCTACACCTACTACGTGAACAACCTCACCATGTACGACGCCAACACCGCGTTGGCGGAGACCCTGCTGAAAGAGGTCTGCCGGGTGACGGCCATGCTGCAGTACGGCCTGACTCCTGAGCAGGCGGAAAAGGTCATGTCCGTGGAGATCGAGAGCAATGTCACCGCCCTGGGCAAGGATCAGGGGCAGAACTTCCTCTACACCTACATCATGATTATGGCCCTGTACATGGTGATCCTGCTCTACGGCCAGATGGTAGCCACCAACGTGGCCTCGGAAAAGAGCTCCCGGGCCATGGAGGTCCTGGTGACCAGCGCCAAGCCCTCCAGCATGATGTTCGGCAAGGTTCTGGCTTCCTGCCTGGCAGGCCTGATTCAATTGGTGGCCGTGTTCGGCTCCGCCCTGGTGTTCTACAACATCAACAAATCCGCCTGGGGCGACAACCGGATCATCGAGTCCATCTTCAACATCCCCGTGAATCTGTTCGTGTACATGCTGGTGTACTTTGTCCTGGGCTTCCTGATCTACGCCTTCCTCTACGGCGCCATCGGCTCCACGGCCTCCAAGCTGGAGGACATCAACACCTCGGTCATGCCCATCACCTTCCTGTTTATCATTGCCTTCCTGGTGGTGATGATGTCCATGACCAGCGGCAACACGGACAATACTCTGATGAAGGCCTGTTCCTTCATCCCCTTCACCTCGCCCATGGCCATGTTCACGCGAATCTGCATGAGCACCGTGCCCTGGCATGAGATTGCCCTGTCCATTGCCATTCTCATCGGCTCCACCGTGGGCATCGGCTTCCTCTCCGCCAAGATCTACAGCGTGGGCGTCCTGCTCTACGGCACCACCCCCAAGCTCGGCGCGATTATCAAGGCAGTGTGGAAGGCCTAAACAAAAATGCGGCGGCGTGACCGATTCGGTCACGCCGCCGCTCCGTTCATTACGGTTTCAGTTCCAAATACAGCCCCCGGTACTGCCAGGCGGAGCTTTCCCAGGAGACGTCCTTTTCCATATCCCGGCGGACCATTTCCTCCCAGCGGGCCCGGTCGGTGAAGTAGAGGGTTTTGGCCCGGTTGACTGCGTCCAGCAGCAGGCCGGCGTCGTAGCGGTCGAAGCTGAAGCCGTTGCCTTCGTTGGTGAACTGGTTGTAGGGCTGGACGGTGTCCTTCAGACCGCCGGTCTCCCGGACGACGGGAACCGTACCATAGCGCATGGCGATGAGCTGGGTCAGGCCGCAGGGCTCAAAGAGGGAGGGCACCAGCAGGGCGTCGGCCCCCGCGTAAATTCGGTGGGCCAGGGCCTCGTCATAGGCGATGTAGGCGCAGACGGCGCCCTTGTAGGTGTTTTCAAACTGGCGGAAGGATTCCTCGTACCGGGCGTCGCCGGTGCCCAGAACCACCACCTGGGTGTTGCCGTCCACCAGGGCGGGGAGAATGGCGTTCACCAGGTCCAGGCCCTTCTGGTCCGTGAGCCGGGAGATCAGACCAAGCACCATCTTGCCGGGGTTCTGCTCCAGTCCCAGCTGTTCCTGGAGGGCCAGCTTGTTGGCCAGCTTCCCGGCCGGGGCGTCGGTTTCCGCATAGTTGGCGGCCAGGAGCCTGTCTGTCCGGCTGTCCCACTGGTCCACGTCAATGCCGTTGACGATGCCCCGCAGCTTGCCGGAGTGGTAGCGCAGGTGGGCGTCCAGCCCGTCGCCGAAGAACTCCGTCTGAATTTCTCCGGCGTAGGTGCCGCTGACGGTGGTGATTCGGTCGCAGTAGGTGAGCCCGCCCTTGAGCATGCTGGCGTCCACCCAGTTCTGAGTCAGGGCGTCCTTGTTGAACACGTAGTCGGGCAGATTGGTCCAGTATTGGATGGTGGGGATGTTGTAGACCCCCTGGAACCGCAGATTGTGGATGGTGAGCACGGACTTGGACCCGGCCAGAGCGGTGCCCGCGAAGAGGGTCCGCAGATACACCGGCACCAGGGCTGCCTGCCAGTCGTGGCAGTGGATGATATCCGGCACCCATTCCATGTAGTTCAGGGCGGCCAGAGCGGCCTTGCCGAAGTAGCAGAACCGGGGAATGTCGTCCACCAGATTGGTGTAGGGGCTGCCGTAGGAGAAGAACTCCTCGTTGTCGATGAAGTCGTAGACCACCCCGTCCCAGACGTATTCCATGATTCCCACGTAGAAGGAGCGGCCGTCGGCGCAGAGGTCCATCGTGAAGGAGCCCCGGTAGATCATCTTCTCCTGCCACTTCTGGGGGATGCAGCGGTAGCGGGGCAGGATCACCTTCACGTCGCAGTTGAGCTTGGCCAGGGCCTTGGGCAGGGCGTACATCACGTCCCCCAGACCGCCGGTTTTCACGAAGGGATAGCACTCCGAGCCGATGAAGGCCACGCTCCGCCGGGGCTGGGGCAGCTCCGGAAGGGCGGCCTCCGCGGGAACGGCAGCTTCCGCAACGGGCGCGGGCGCCGGGACAGGCGCGGCCTTCTTGGCAGGCGCGCGCTTTTTGGCGGGAGTCTTTTTCTCCGCCGCAGGCTTTTTCTCAGCGGCTGATTTGGGTGCGGCGGGCTTCCCGGCCGCCGTCTTTTTTTCGGCGGCGGGCTTCTTTGCGGATTTTTGCTCTTCCTGTGCGGCTTCTTTCTTTCCCGCCGGCGTTTCCTCCGGCAACAGTATATTTTTCTTTTTCGGCATGGCGTTTTCCTCCTGCTGAAAAGATTTGGTGTGGGGACGCGTTCTTTTTCTGCTTCCATTATATCCCCATTTCCCGGGTTAAGTCAAGCCCCGGGGATAATCCGGATTCGACGGTTATTCGCACAAATCGGCATATTGGAAGGCCACCAGCTTTTCCAGATCGTCCGGGGCGACCTCCACCTGAAAGCCGATTTTCCCGGCGCTGAACAAAATGGCCTCATAGAGGATTGCGCTTTCCTCCACAAAGGTGGGGAAGGGCTTTTTCATGCCGATGGGGGAACAGCCCCCGTGGATATAGCCGGTGAGGGGCAGCAGCTCCTTGGACTTCACCATGGCGATGCTCTTTTCCCCTGCGGCGGCCGCGGCCTTTTTCAGGTCCAGCTCCTGCAGTACGGGGATTACAAAGACGTAGTGCTGACCGGACCGGCCCTCGGTCACCAGGGTTTTGAACACCCGGTCCGGGTCCTGGCCCAGGACGGCGGCCACCTCCGCCCCGCTGACGGCCCCGGTGCCCTCGTAGCTATAGCTCTCATAGTGTACGCCCTGCTGATCCAGCAGCCGCATTACGTTGGTTTTTTCATGTTTTTTCATCGTTCTCTCCCCTCTTTGTTTGCAGGACGGCCTGAGCTCAGGCCGCCGCTGCCCGCTACAGGCTCACTTTTTCCATGCGCAATCCCAGCTCGTCCTCCGCTGCTCGGAGGACAAAGGGGAACAAATCCCGCTTGACGCAGAGCCAGAAGTCCGGCTCCGGGTAGATCTCCTGGGTGTTGGGATTGAAGAAGTGTTCTCCTCCGTGCCAGCGCAGGGCCGCCGTCCGTTCCTCCACGTCCGGCAGGGGGCGGCCCAGCACCAGGGAGCGGATGTACTCGGCGCAGAGAACGTCCTCCGCCGCCTCCCGGACCCCGGCGTTGCCCATGCAGACCAGGCTGACAATCTCGGGCTTCCTGGCCCGGATGTAGGCGGCCACGGCGGCGGCGTTCACCAGGCTGCCGGCGATCCGCTCGTCGGCATGGAGGGCCTGGGTGAGGCCCTGGGTCCCGGCGCTGGTGGTGTGGATGATCCGCCTGCCCCGGACGGCCTCGGCGGAAATGGAGCTGGGCGAGTTGCCGAAGTCGAAGCCCTGGCATTTGGCCCCGCCCCGTTCTCCCACCAGGAGGACGGAGGGGTCCCGTTCCCGCCAGGCAAAGGCCTCCTCCAGCGTGCCCACTGGCCGAAGCTCCGCCGCGCCCCGATCCGTCAGATAGCATTCCAGGGAAAAGGCCCGCAGTACGTCGATGATGACCGTCAGCCCCCGGGCCTGCCGGGCCCCTTCGATTAGTTGCAGAATTTGAATATCCATAGTCTCTCCCGGGTATGATGTTTTCGATTCCATTATAGGGCATTTTGGAGAGAATGCAAGGCCGGATTTTTTGGCACTGTTCCTTGAGGCAAATCAATCCTTGCAATTCCACCTTGTATATGGTATGATATATTGAACATTTTCGGCCGGGGGACGGCGGAGGGGAGGAAACGACTTGCGACGGATGCTGCTGGCCCTGCTGACGGTGCTGCTGATGGGGCTGCTGTCCACGGTTGCCTACGCCGAAGGGACGGCGCTTACCGCCATGACCACCGAATGCGACGTGGAAAACGACGGCGCCTGCACTGTGACCATGCGGTTTACCGTGGAGTTTGCCCCGGGGACAGAGAGCTTTTCCGTTCCGGTCTCCTCTGCGGCCAAGGATATTGTGTGTCCCCTGCCCCATACGGTCGGCTCCGCGGAGGGCTGGAAGCTGGTGACGCTGACCGGGCCTTTGTCCGGCAGGATGGAGGTTGTGCTGTCCTACCGTCTGGCCGAGACCGTCACGGAGACAAACGCGAAGCAGACCTTTTCGATCCAACTGCTCTATCCCGCCTGGACCTGCCCCATCTCTGCCTATGAGGCCACGGTGCGGCTGCCCGGCGTCTTTGAGGAAACCCCGAAGTTTGCCTCCGGTTATCACGGCGACACCATTGACAACTATATGAGCATCTCCATCCGCCAGGGGGAGATCCACGCGGTCCTGCTGGAGGATCAGACCCTGCGGGACCACGAGGCCATCACCATGGATCTGGACGTGCCCAGAGACTTTTTCGACCTGCGCTTTCTGGCGGGTAAAACCGTCAAGGTGGATCGGCTGCTGTTTTTTGCCCTGCTGGTTCTGGCCGCCGCCTATTGGGTGGCCCTTCTCCGAAACTACCCCATCCTGCCCAAGCGGCAGGCCATGCCCCCCGAGGGCGGCAACGCGGGAGAAATCCCGTTCATTCTCACCGACCGGGCCCCGGACCTGGCCCTGATGGTGGTCCAATGGGCTTCCCTGGGCTACCTGACCCTGACCCGACACCAGGGCGGACGGATTACCCTGACCCGGCAGATTGATATGGATACCGAGCGCAAGCGCTTTGAGGGAGAGATTTTCTACACCCTCTTCTCCCGGAGCGACGTCTGCGACGTACGAAGCGCGGAGTATCTGAAGGCCCGCCGCCTGGCGGACGAAAAAACCCGAAAGTTCTGGCGGAACCGGGTCTACGATCCCAAAGCAGGCTCCGTGCTGATTTTCCGTCTCCTGGCTCTGGGGGCCGGGCTGGTGCTGTGCCTGGCCTGCTTCGACGCCTGGGTGGCCTCCAAAAGCTGGCGCTGGATGGCCATTATTCCCCTGAGCATTTTGGGCATGCTTGCCTGCCACAGGCTCCAGGAGCTGGGCGGCTTCCTCCTGCGGCGGCACAGCCTTCGGACCCTCTGCCTGGCTGTCCTGTCCGCCCTGTTTCTGGTGCTGGCAGCCGTCAAGGGCGGCCTGATGACTCCGATGCTGCTGAACCTGGCGGCCCAACTGGCAGTAGGAATCCTGCTTCGCTGCGGCGGCCGTCGAACCAGGGCCGGCGCTGCCCAGGCTGCGGAGCTGCTGGGCTACCGCCGTTGGCTGCTCTCCGCGCCCCAGGAGCTGCTCCGGGCCAACCTGGAGTCCGATCCCCAGTATTTCTATCGAATTCTGCCCTTTGCAGACGCCCTGCGGGTGGGCGGCGCCCTGGCCGGAACCCTGGGCCGAACCGAACTGGAGCCCTGCGACTGGCTGATCTGGAAGGGAAAGCCTGCCAAGACCGCCCCCGGCTTCTTCGCCCGCTATGAGCGCCTGCTGGCAGGCCTGCGGGGGGAGCGGGATCCCGCGCCCCGGCAGCGGCCCGCCCGGGAGCAGCAGATTTCCACCCGGGTCAACCTGCCCCGCCGCCCGGCCCGGGACAGCCGGAGCCCCTCCGGCTATGACGGGAGAAAGGGAGACGACCGATGAAAGCTTTGATTGCCATGAGCGGCGGCGTGGATTCCGCTGTGGCGGCCCTGCTGATGGAGCAGGCCGGCTGGGACTGCGTGGGCTGCACCATGAAGCTGTACCAGAATGAGGACGCGGGGGTCTCCCGGGAGCATAGCTGCTGCTCCTTGGACGACGTGGAGGACGCCCGGGCCGTGGCCTACCGGCTGGGGATCCCCCACCATGTCTTCAATTTTTCCGACGATTTCCGGGAGCGGGTCATCGACAAGTTCGTGGCCTCCTATCTGGCCGGCCGGACCCCCAATCCCTGCATCGACTGCAACCATTACCTGAAATTTTCCCGTCTCTATCACCGGGCCAGGGAGCTGGGCTGCGACGTGATCGTTACCGGCCACTACGCCCGGATCGAGGAAGAGGACGGCCGCTGGGTCCTGAAAAAGGCCCTGGACCCGGAGAAGGACCAGAGCTATGTGCTTTATCAGATGAATCAGGATCAGCTAGCCCATACCCGCTTCCCCTTGGGGAAGCTTACCAAACCGGAGGTCCGGGCCATCGCGGAGGCCCAGGGCTTTGTGAACGCCCGCAAGCCGGACAGCCAGGACATCTGCTTCGTCCCCGACGGGGACTATGCCCGGGTCATTCAACTGCGGACGGGGATTACCCCGGCGCCCGGCGACTTTGTGGACCTGCATGGAAGGGTCCTGGGCCGCCACCGGGGCATCATCCACTACACCGTGGGTCAGCGCCGGGGCCTGGGCCTGTCCTTCGATCAGCCCTACTACGTGGTCCGTATCGACCCTGCCGCCAACACCGTCACCCTGGGGCCCAAGGAGGCTCTGTTCTCCCAAACTGCCCTTGTGCCGGACTTCCACTGGATCTCCGGCGAGGCGCCCCCCGGGCCCATTCGCTGTGCGGCCAAGATCCGCTACCGGCACCCGGAGCAGCCCTGCCTGCTGACGCCCCTGGAGGAGGGCTGCGTCCGCCTGGACTTCGACCAGCCCCAGCGGGCCATCACGCCCGGCCAATCCGCCGTGGTCTACGACGGCGATCGGGTCCTGGGCGGCGGCGAGCTGGCGTGAGGACGGAACTTTTTCCGTTTTCCGTCGTCTGAATACGTGAATTTCGAGAAATCTTTTCTTCGTTTATTGCAAATCCCATCCTACAGGAGGAACCCAAATGGGCACTTTTAACGGCAACGCGCAGGGCGGACGCTTTTCGGCCCGCCGCGCCAAAACAGGAGTCCGGGCCGCTTCCGCCGGGAAACAGATTCTGTATTCCCTGCTTCTGCTGCTGGACCTGTTCCTGCTCTATACCATCATCATGCAGCTTACCCACAGGCAGCAGGCCTTCCAGGCCGGCAAGGCGGTCAATTTGATGCTGCTGGTACTGTTTATCCTGGGGGCCGTCGCCCTGGCCTGGTTGGTGTACCGCGCCCGGGCCTGGAAACGGCTGCTCTGCCTGTTCCTGATTTTTGTCATTCTCTACCTGATTGTGGTCTTTTCCAATATTCCCTTTGTGAAGAAGTACCGGGATATCTGGATCAAGACCGCCATGTCCACCATGTGGCACCAGGGCCTGGCTACCTACTACTTCCCCGCCTCCCAGGTGGACGAAATCGAAAGGCAAAAGAATGCGGCCATAGCCGAACAGGAGGACCAAAACTCTACGGACCCTGCCGTGGTTCTCGAGAGCAATCCGGACCCCACCGGCTGGACGGAGCCCACGGGCACCTGGTCCGGCGGCGAGGTGTTCAAGGAACTGAGCCCGGAGCAGAAGCAGTTTTACAGCATGTTCTACGAGCTGGACGTGGAAAGCGCCGAGGCCTACTTCACGGATCACCCCGACGCTTTGGAAAACGGCTATATGCACATGCTGGTGAATGAATCCAGCCTGGACAGCGACGGTACCTCCATCCGCACCAAGCTGGGAGAAAAGGTCCTGGCCATTGACGTGGAAAACCGGATCCTCCTGCTGGAGGTGGACTGCGACGGCGCCCGGGGCGTGCTGGCTATCGGCAAGCTGCCGGAACGGCTTCACCTCTTCCCCTCGGCTAAGGTGGCAATCGTGGGCGGAAAGACCGACGGATACGGCGAGACCGCCGGGACCATCGCCAAACGGAACGGCGGCGTTCTGGCCATGACCGGCTCCGGGTTTGACGATCCGGAGGGCAAGGGCAGCGGCGGCAAGGTCGCGGGCTATGCCATGTGCGACGGCAAGAGCTACAGCGGCGAGCCCTTCAAGTGGGGCTATAAGCGTCTGGAGCTCCATGAGAACAACTGGTTCTATATTACGAACACCTATGAAAAGGTCGGCTCCGACACCACCGACGCCATGGAATTCCAGCCGGCGATGGTGGTCAACGGCGATCCGCTGGACATCGGCTACTGGACGGAGTTGAACCCCAGAGCCTGCATCGGTCAGTCCAAGCGGGGCGAAATCATGATGCTCTGCGTGGAGGGCCGCGGCGCGGGCGGTTCCTGGGGCTGTTCCCTGGCGATCTGCAGAGATATCTTCATGCAGCATGACTGCCAGACGGCCATGAACTGCGACGGCGGCACCACTGCCATCATGTGGTATCGGGGCGAGCCGGTGATGCGCTGCTCCAACTCTTCAATTCCCCAGGGCCGTTATCTGCCCAACGCCTGGGTCTACGTGGGCGAATAACAATGCCGATCCCATTCCGGTTACTGAGATAAGGAGGAATATGACATCATGAAAAAGATGATTTCTCTTGCTCTGGTGCTGGTTTTCGTGCTGCTGGCGGGCTGCTCGGACGACAAGCCTGTTCCCAGCTCCACCGCGAATCCCGGCCCGGAGACCACTGCCGCGGCCACAGAGCCTGTTACCACCGCGGATCCTGCGCCTGTGACCACCACTGCGGCTCCCGTCACCACCGCGGAGCCCACCACGGAGCCCCCCACAACGGCTGCGCCCACCACGGAGGCCCCCATCACCCAAGCCCCTACCGAGCCCACCGGCGAACCGGTAGATCCCTGGTCCCTGATGGACGAGGCTCTGTACATGCAGGGTGCCTACACCGATTCCAGCGAAAACACCTACACCTATTCCTACGGCCTGCCCTGCCTGGCTGCCGAGACCCCCGACGCCCTGGCCATCAACGCCGAAATCGATGAGTTATTCGGCGGCATCATCCGGGAGCAGGAGGAGGCCATGCGGGAGAATGCCAGCCTGGGCTGCGATCACGTGGGCTACCACGGAGAGGTCTGGAACAACGTGCTGACTCTGGTGGTCATCGCCCACTGGGATTGGAGCTTTGAGGACTACGGCATCTACTGCTACGACACCGCCGCCGGCCGCCGCCTGGATACCCCGGCTCTGCTGGAAAAGATGGGCGTCTCTCAGGAGGCTTTTCTGGAGGCCTGCAAGACCCGGTTCCGGGAGACCTTCGAGGATATGTACAAGACCATCCCCGAGGATCAGCGGGAGTCCTACGGCTACGTGGACGCCCTGGCCCGGGTAGACAGCCCGGAGTTTGTGAACCTGGAGCTGATGGCCTACCCGGACGCCAACGGGGACATTGTGGTCATTGCCCCTATCGTTTCCCTGGCCGGCGCGGATTACTATTTCCACGCCATCAACCTGGGCATCAACCAAGCCAACTGAACCGGGAACCAAAGAGCCGGCACGTTTTCGTGCCGGCTCTTTTGATTTACATAAAATTTCTCTGGACAGACGGAGATGGATTTGCTATAATAGACAAAACTAATTCTGAGGGGGATTATTATGAAGTGTCCGCACTGCGGGTTCCAGGAGAGCAAGGTCGTCGATTCCCGCCATTCCGAGGATGGGACCAGTATTCGCCGCCGCCGGGAATGCCTCAACTGCCAGAAGCGATTTACCACCTATGAGACTGTGGAAAGTCTGCCCATTATTGTGGTCAAGCGGGACAACAGCCGCCAGGCCTTTGACCGGAACAAGATCATGAACGGCATGCTCCGGGCCTGTGAGAAGCGGCCGGTGTCCATGCAGGAACTGGAGCAGGCGGTGAACGAGATCGAGTCTCTGGTGCAGAATTCTCTGGAGCGGGAGATTACCACGGAGTACATCGGCGAGCAGGTCATGGAGCGGCTTAAGGCCCTGGACGAGGTGGCCTACGTCCGCTTTGCCTCCGTCTACCGCCAGTTCAAGGACATCCACAGCTTCATGCAGGAGCTGAACAAGATTTTGGAAGAAAAATAAGATGTATTTCAAGGTGCGGTGCATTCGGGAGCCCATCCGCATCCTGCTGTCCCTCGCTTCTTTCTTTTTCCCCTTTTCCCTGCTTTGCTTTTTCGCGCAGACCGTCATTCAGTGGCTGTTCTCTGAAAGCATCAGTGACACGCTGGTGCTGATCCTGTCCTTTGCGGGAGCCGGTGCCTTCTCCCTGTTGTGCTCATGGCTGCTGCAGTTTTATAAGATCTATGAGTTTACAGACCGGGCGATCCAAATCCTTTGGTGGTACGGCGGGTGGATGTTTTATTTCAATATCCTTGCGCTTCCGAAGCACGCCCGGCAAACAAGGCTTTCCGGGAATGAGTCTCCGCTGACGCGGAAAGAAGAGACGCCCCCTGTGCGCGGCTTCCCGGACGAATTTGAGCCGGACATCATTATGGACCGGCTTTCCCACGGCGCATCGCCGGAAGCGACGCTTGGCACCGGCAAGCTCATAAAGACGCTCCACCGCAGTGAGCTCCATGATGTGAAGATTCTGGAATCCGCTTTTGGCGCGACGTTGCTCCTTCGGCTCCAGGGCTGCGGGGAATTCACGGAGCGCTTCGTCTGGCAGTATCGATTGCACAACCGGGGAAAACTCTTTGTTCTCCGCCTGCCCAAGGCGAAAGGGGAAGAAGCCTATTCTTTGATCAGGGAATATACAAGACGCTGACTCAACCCGTGAGCCAGCGTCTTGTTTCCTTATGCGGGAGCCTGCGTCTTGCCGGCCCCCCGCACGTCATTTTGAGCCGCAGGCGAAAAATTGCCGGATGCCTGTCCCACCGAACAGGCCGGGGGGCGTTGAGGACGTGGCCCTCTGCGGGCAGGAGTTACTCCGCCAGCTCCAGGCCGGTCAGGTAGCGGTAGAGGTAGGTGACCACATAGCCCCGGGTGCAGGGGGTTGTGGCCTTGAACTTGCCGTTCTCGCCCTTTTCCAGGCCGTTTTCGTAGGCCCAGATAGCGCTGTCCTTGTACCAATGCTTGTTCTTCACGTCGGAGTAGGGGTTGTCAATCGTGTAGGCAGGCTTGCCTTCGGCGGCGTAGAGGAACTGCAGGATCTCGCTGCGGGAGCAGGTCTGCTTAGGGCTGAAGTGGGTGGCGTCCGTGCCGCCGGTGATCTCGTTCTCCACGGCCCACATGACGGCGTCATAGTACCAATGCTTCTTTTTGACGTCCTTGAAGGGGCTCTCTTCCGTGAAGTGCTCGGGACGGTCCTTGGCGGCCCAGAAGAAGACCATGGAATCGCAGCGCTGAACGGTCTGGTTGGGGGAGAAATGGGTCTCGTCGGTGCCGCCGGTGACCTTGGCGGATACCGCCCACATGACAGGCATAAAGAAGAAATCCTCCTCCTTCACGTCTACAAAGGGGTTGTTTACCGCAATGGGGACAAAATGGAAGCCGTTCTCCTGTGCATAGGCCTGGGCTACAGAGTTCTTGACCCCATAGACGGTGAAGTTTTCAACTTTCTCCTGGTAATCAACGTAGCCAAAGGCGGCTTCGTTGACGAGGCTTACCGACATGGGGATCGTCACAGAGGTCAGCAGCGGGCAATTACAAAAAGCGTAAAACTCGATGCTGGTCACGCCTTCCGGAATGGTTACTTCAGTCAAGCCGGTGCAGTCCTGGAAGGCGGAGCCGCAGATTCGCCTCAAGCCTTCCGGGAAGCTGAGGCGCGTCAGACCGGAGCAGCCGGCAAACGCGAATCCACCAATTAGCTTCAGCCCCTGCGGGAAAGAGATGCCGGTCAGAGCGGTGCATTCGCAAAATGCAAAGTCGTCAATGGTTTGCAGGCTGTCAGGGAGCGTTACGGTACTGAGGCCGGTGCACCCGCTGAACGTGCCGCTGCTAATAACGGTCAGGCCCTCCGGAAGGGCAATCTCGGTCAAGCTGCTGCAATTGGTGAACGCGGAGTAGGAGATCATCTGCAGGCCCTGCGGGAGGCTCACACGGGCCAGGCCGGTACAGTCCGAAAAGGCACAGCAGCCAATCGTTTCCACACCGATAGGAACGTCGATTTCCGTCAGCGTGGAGCAGCCGCTGAATGCATAGTCTCCAACGCTTGTGATGCCCTCCGGCAGGACGACTGCAGTCATGCTCTCACGATGGCTGGCCCAAGGGCAAAACTTCTCGGTAAAATCCTCCATTGCGCCGCTGCCCTTAATGGTCAGAACGCCGGTTTCCTTGTCAAAGGCCCAGGTGAGATTGTCCCCCGCCGCGCCGCAGGAACCGGAATAAGGAACACTCTCCGGCGTCGGGACAAAGTAGAATTCATTCTCGATCGCATAGTGCATTGCCTCGGAATCCCATACGCCGCAGATAGTGAAGTTCTCCACCCTTTCGGAGCTCCCACCGTAGCAATAGCCGAATGCATACGGGCTGATCACGGTCACGGATGCGGGAATGGTTACGGAGGTCATGCGCGGGCAATTAAAAAACGCGTTATAACCAATGATCCTCAACCCCTCCGGAAGGGTAAGATTTTCCAGCGCGGTGCAGTCATGGAACGCATAGGAGCCGATGCTCTCCAGGCCCTCATAAAGGGTGATGCTTTTCAGGGCGGTATTATTGGTGAGTACCTCCTCGCCGATCCGCTTCAGGCTTCTCGGGAAGGTGATGCTCTGCAGGTTGGTGCAGTTGCTGAAAACAAACAAGCCCAACTCTTCTACGCCCTCGGGAACGACAATACCGGTCAGAGCGGAGCAGCCTGCAAAGGCGCCGTCCCCGATGGCTGTCATTTGCGCCGGAAGGGTGATGCTTTCCATGCTTGTGCAGCCCCCAAACGCATTGGCGCCTATAGTTGTTACAGCCTCCGGAACGACAAGATTCTGCAGGCTGGTGCAGTTTTTAAAAGCCCCTTCATCGATCGCAGTCAGGCTTTCCGGGAGGGAAACATCGGTCAGCTTGGTGCAGCCGGAAAACAGCATCATTTTAAGCTTCGTGATGCCTTCGGGAAGAACAGCGCTTGTAAGACCGGTGCAATCGTAGAACGCACCTTCCCCGACGGACGTTACACCATCCGGAACGATCACGCCGGTCAGAGCTGTGCATTCATTGAACGCATAATAGCCGATTTCAGTCAGGCTTTCGGGGAAAACGATGCCGGTCAAAGCGGGACAGGCGCGAAACGCGTCATGCGCAATGGCAGTCAGACCCGCCGGGAGATTGACGCTTTTTAGGTTGGCGCAGTCGAAAAATGCCCAGCCGCCAATGACAGTCAAGCCCTCCGGCAGCACGACCTCGAGAATGCTCTCCCGGTAATCGAACCAGGGCGGGCAAAGATCGGGGCCGTTGTTGTAAATATAATCCCAAGGGTCATATTCCGCCATTGCGCCGCTGCCTTCGATGGTCAGCACGCCGGTATCCTCGTCAAAGGTCCAGATGAGGTTGTCGCCGTCTACGCCGCATTCTCCGGTAATGGGCTCCTTGGGCAGGGCGGGATCAAACGTAAACCCATTTGCTTCCGCATAGCTCTCCGCGGCAGTTCCCGGAGCACCGACAATTGTGAATGCTTCCTCTTTTACGATTTCTCCCTCGGGTGTCACGTCATAACCAAACGCATAGGAACCGATCTCGTTCACCGTCGTCGGAATTGTAATGGAGGTCATGGCATTGCAGGAAATGAACGCGTAATCGTCAATTTGCTTCAAGCCTCGGTTCAATGCAACGCTGGAAAGGCTGCTGCACTCTTGAAAAGCGCCGTTTTCAATTCTTACCAGGCTGTCCGGGAATGAAAGACTCGTCAATTCGGTGAAGGACGAAAATGCGCCGAAGCAGATCGCCGTCAAGCCTTCCGGGAAAGAGATCGCAGTAACGGAGGTCCTGTAAGCTCCCCACTCCGGATCGGGCTCCCACATTTCGCCGCTGCCCTCAATGGTCAGCAGACCGGTGGAGGTGTCCAGGGTCCAGGTCAGATCCATCCCGCAGGTGCCGGAAACAATCGTGAGGTCGCCGGAAAGAGAGACAAACGTAAAGCCGTTGCTTTCCACGTAGTCCTGAGCAGCCGTATCCGGATAGCCGTAGATTGTGAAATTGGTCACAGGCGTGGGGGCTCCTGTGTTGGGGTCATAGCAGTACCCAAACGCCATGCTGTCAATGCTCGTCACGCTGGCAGGGATCGTTACGCTTTTCAGCGCGGCGCAGCCGCTGAACGCATTTCCATCAACGGTTTTCAAGCCCTCTGAAAGCGTAACGCTTGTCAGGGCGGCGCAGCTTCCAAAGGCTCCGACTCCGATTTTTTTCAGGCTTGCGGGGAGGGAAACCTCGGTCAGACCGGTACAGCGGCTGAACGCCGCCCAGTCGATCAAGGTCACGCCCTCCGGGACGTCCAGCTTGGTCAAGCCGACGCAGTCTACAAAGGCGTATGCGCCGATGCTTGTGATCCCGCTCGGAAAGCTGATATTCTTTATGGAGCCGCAATACGCACTCCAAGGCGCGGGATTATCAGAATAGGGATCGTAGAAATCCATTTCGCCGCTGCCGGAGATTTTCAGCAGACCGGTGGCGGTGTCCAAGGTCCAGGTCAGATGACTTCCGCACGAGCCGGAGACCGTCTGTGCATGGGCTGTCAGGCTCGCCTGCGGCAGCAGGGAAAGGACCAGCACCAAACACAGCGCGAATGCTGCCAGTCGGGTCAGATTTTTCATTTCTTTTTCCTCCGTTTTCGTTTCGTTCCGTGGGATAACGCTTGATCTTTCGCATCCATTAATTAAGACGCAAAAAATGCCGAAATGTTGCAGGGGTTTGAAAAAATTTTTCATTCTCGGGCGCTTCCATATATATGACACTTCAAAAGGCAAAAAGGTTTAATATAATCTTTATTTTTTTTCAAATTTTGTTATGCAATGCGAATCGGCTTATTGGGCCTCAAAACGGATGCCGTTTCTCTTCGCGTATCTTTGTGCCTCAGAGCCCTCCGTGCCACAGATGGTGAAGCCTTCTATGGGCTCTATGGAAGTACGGTGACGTAAGGGCTTTATATTCTCCGTATTACGTTATTTTTATCGCCGCTTATTCTGGGCGGGCCGCGGCGGCTGGGGGCGGGACCTTGTTTTGGGAGTGCGAGGGGGTACGGACGTGTCCTTGGCCGCCGTGCCCTTCCCTTTCCGGGGGCGGATCAGACATTTGGGGCCCGTGCCGATCAGGTCCTCCCGGTGGCAGAGGGTGAGGGCTTCATGCACCAGGCTGTAATTCTTCGGGTCTCGGTACTGGATCAGGGCCCGCTGCATGGCCTTTTCGTGGGGATCTCTGGCTACGTACACCGGCTCCATGGTGCGAGGATCCAGGCCGGTGCAGTACATCACCGTGGAGATGGTGGAGGGGGTGGGATAGAAGTCCTGGACCTGCTCCGGCATATAGCCCATGTCCCGGACGTGCTCGGCCAGGGCGATGGCGTCCTCCAGCCGGGAGCCCGGGTGGGAGGACATGAGATAGGGCACCACGTACTGATCCAGCCCCATCTGGGCGCAGAGCTTCTTGTACTTCTCCACGAAGCGCTCGTAGACTGCGTTCCGGGGCTTCCCCATCAGGTCCAGCACGTGATCCGAAACGTGCTCCGGGGCCACCCGGAGTTGGCCGGAAACGTGGTGCTTTACCAGCTCCCGGAAGAAGGTGTCGTCCTTGTCCGCCAGCAGATAGTCGAAGCGGATGCCGCTGCGGATAAAGACCTTTTTGACACCCGGCAAGGCTCGGATTTTGCGCAGAAGTTTTACATAATCTGAATGATCCGCCCGCATGTTCCTGCAGGGCCGGGGGAAAAGGCACTGCTTGCCCGCGCAGACGCCCTTGGTGAGCTGCTTTTCGCAGGCAGGCAGGCGGAAATTGGCGGTGGGGCCCCCCACGTCGTGGATATAGCCCTTGAATTCCGGGTCTTTCGTCATGCGCTCTGCTTCCCGGAGGATGGACTCGTGGCTGCGGGTCTGGATGATCCGGCCCTGGTGGAAGGTGATGGCGCAGAAGGAGCAGCCGCCGAAGCAGCCCCGGTTGGAGGTCAGGGAGAACTTGATCTCCTTGATGGCCGGGACGCCCCCCAGCTTTTCGTAGCTGGGGTGGTAGGTATTCTCGTAGGGCAGGTCGTAGGTGAGATCCATTTCCTCCTCGCTCAGGGGCTTCTGGGGCGGATTTTGGATCACAAACTCCCGGCCGTAGGGCTCGATCAGAGGCTTGGCCGTGAAGGGGTCGGTGTTGACGTACTGGGTGTAGAAGGAGCGGGCGTAGGCGGCCTTATCCGCCCGGACCGTCTCCCAGTCCGGCAGGGTGATGCCGTCCACCACCTGGTCAGTGGTCTTGGAGCGGTAGACCGTCCCGTCCAGGAAGGTCAGATCGTGGACGGAGAGCCCGGCGTTCAGGGCGTCCGCCACCTCCACGATGGAGCGCTCCCCCATGCCGTAGAGCAGCAGATCCGCCTGGGCGTCCAGAAGGATGGAACGCTTCATCTTGTCGGACCAGTAGTCGTAGTGGGCCAGACGGCGGAGGCTGGCCTCCATGCCGCCGATGATGACGGGCACGTCCTTGTAGGTCTGACGGATCAGGTTGCAGTAGACCACGGTGGCGTAGTCCGGCCGCTTGCCGGTGACGCCGCCGGGGGTGTAGGCGTCCATCTTCCGGTGGTGCTTGAAGACGGAATAGTGGTTCACCATGGAGTCCATGTTGCCGCCCATCACCAAAAAACCCAGCCGGGGCCGGCCCAGGGCGTCGATAGAAGCCGGGTTTTTCCAGTCGGGTTGGGCGATGATGCCCACCTTGTAGCCCGCGTGTTCTAAAATGCGGGAAATGATGGCGTGGCCAAAGGAGGGGTGATCCACGTAGGCGTCCCCGATGACGTAGACGAAGTCGCACTGGTCCCAGCCCCGGGCTTTCATATCTTTTTTGGAAATGGGAAGAAACATAGCAGTCTCCTTTTGATGAATTGAGAATTGAGAGGTGAGAATTGAGAATGATTGTGTTTTTCAAATTACAATTTGAAAAACTCCGAAAACTTTCAATTCTTCATTCTCAATTCTCAATTGGTACCCGTGGACCCAAACCCTCCCGTGCCGCGTTCCGTTTCGTCGAGGTTGTCCACCTCGCAAAAGGCCGCCGTCATGCAGGGCACGATCACCAACTGGGCGATTCGCTCGCCGGGCTGGACGCTCTGGGGGGCGTCGCTGTGATTGTGGAGAGGAACCCACCATTCGCCCCGGTAGTCGGCGTCCACCACGCCTACCTTGTTGGCCGGGGCCAGGTGGCGTTTGGAGGCCAGGCCGGAGCGGGCGAAAATCAGCCCCGCCCAGCCCTCTGGAATTGCCATGGAGTAGCCCAGGGGGATCATCCTTGTCTCATGAGGCCCGATGTCCACGGGTTCGTCCAGGCAGGCGTAAAGGTCCGCCCCGGCGGAATTTGCCGTGGCGTAAGCCGGGAGGATGGCCCCCTCCCGCAGGCGTTTCACAGGGATGTTGGTCATAGTGGTCCTCCTAACGTTGGATGAAGTATCGCCTGACGGCGATATGAAGTATGCCTTGCGGCGTATGAAGTGTGTTTGACAACACATGAAGTATTGCCTACAGCAATATGGGCAAAACAGGAAACTGTATCTCTCTGAAAATATGGCGAAGCCATACTTCATATCCGAATCAGCGGATACTTCATACGGCGCAGCCGTACTTCATATTTGCGACAGCAAATACTTCATTTCCTACCGTCCCAGCCGGTATTTGAAGTCCCGGTAGCCGAAGTCGGTGAGCTTTTCGATAGTCCCGTCTTCCCGGCGGAGATAGATATCCGGCAGGGGCATGCCGTTGAAGGTGTTGTTTTTGCAGGTGGAGTAGATTGCCAGATCCCCGAAGAGAACCAGGTCGCCCTCCCGCAGGGGGTGGTCGAAGCAGTAGTCCCCAATTACGTCCCCGGAGAGGCAGGAGGGCCCGCCCAGGCGGTAGACGTTCGACCTGTCATTGCGCGACCAGTGCGCACGCTGGTTGCGGCAATCCGTATTCTCCAACGGGGGAGAGACGGATTCTTCGCTGCGCTCAGAATGACAAACAAGGGAGTCTTCTTCCACGGGCGGACAAGCACTGCTTGTCCCTACATGCGCGCCGTAGACCGGCGGCAGGTAGGGCATTTCGATCACGTCCGGCATGTGGCAGGCGGCGGAACAGTCCAGAATGGCGTTAACCACGCTGCTGTTTTCGGTGATGTCCAGCACCCGGCTGGCCAGGAAGCCCGCGTTCAGGGCCCAGGCCTCTCCGGGCTCCAGATAGACGGTTACGCTCCAGGTCTCTTGGGCGAAGCGGATGCAGCGCTCCAGCCGGGGAATGTCGTAGTCCGGCCGGGTGACGTGGTGGCCGCCCCCCATGTTGAGCCATTTCATTCGGGGCAGCAGGTCCCCGAACTTTTCCGCAACGGCCTTCAGCGTGACCTCCAGGGCGTCGGAGTCCTGTTCACAGAGGGTGTGGAAGTGAAGCCCGTCCAGCAGGTCAATCAGGGCGGGCGTCATGTGCCGGTCCCACTGGTCCCGGGTGGTGCCCAGCCGGGAGCCGGGGGCGCAGGGATCGTAGATGGCGTGGCCCTCCTGGGTGGATTTTTCCGGGTTGATCCGCAGCCCCAGGCTCTTGCCTGCCGCCTTGGCCCGGGGGCCGAATTTCGCCAGCTGGGCCGGGGAGTTGAAGACGATGTGCCCCGCGTATTGCAGCAGCTCATCGAAGTCCCGCTCCCGGTAGGCTCCGCAGAACACGTGAACCTCTTTGTCCGGCAGAGTCTCAAAGCCCAGCCGGGCCTCAAAGAGGCCGCTGGCCTCGGTGCCGGCCAGGTATGGAGCCAGAACGGGATAGCAGTCATAGTTGGAAAAGGCCTTTTGGGCCAGAAGCCAGCGGCAGCCCGTCCGGGCGGCGACGCCCGCCAGAAGCTCCCCGTTTATCCGGAGCTGCCCTTCGTCGAGAATGTAGCAGGGAGTGACAAGGCCCCCGAAGACTTCTTCGGGGGTCTTGCCGCCCAGGGCGGCGAAGGGTGCTCTTGCCTCCGCCGTCACGGGACCAGCGCCGGGTCATGGGACTCGGACTTGGGCAGGCCGTATTGGTCCAGAGCGGCCAGGAAGGGATCGGGATCGAACTCCTCCACGGTGTGAACGCCGGGGGTGGTCCACTTGCCGGTGAGCATCATCAGCGCGCCGCACATGGCGGGGACGCCGGTGGTGTAGGAGATGGCCTGGGAGGCCCCTTCCCGGTAGCATTCCTGGTGGTCGCAGACGTTGTAGATATAATAGGTCTTCTCCTTGCCGTCCTTGCGGCCGGTAAAGATGCAGCCGATGTTGGTCTTGCCGTGGGTGCGGGGGCCCAGGCTGGCGGGATCGGGCAGCAGCGCCTTCAGGAACTTGATGGGAACGATCTCATGGCCCTCAAAGTTGATGGGGGTGGTGGATAGCATGCCCACGTTTTCCAGGCACTTCATGTGGGTCAGATAGCTCTGGCCGAAGGTCATGAAGAAGCGGATCCGCTTGACCTCGGGGATGTTCTGGGCCAGGGACTCGATCTCCTCGTGGTGGAGCAGATACATGTCCTTGTCGCCCACCTGGTCGAACTTGTACTCCCGCTTGATGCTCATGGCGGGAATCTCTACCCAGTGGCCGTCCTCCCAGTAGGAGCCGGGGGCGCTGACCTCGCGCAGGTTGACCTCGGGGTTGAAGTTGGTGGCGAAGGCGTAGCCGTGGTCGCCGCCGTTGCAGTCCAGAATGTCGATGGTGTCGATCTCGTCGAACTCGTGCTTCTTGGCGTAGGCGCAGTAGGCCTGGGTCACGCCGGGGTCGAAGCCGCAGCCCAGCAGGGCGGTGAGACCGGCCTCCTCAAAGCGCTTGCGGTAGGCCCACTGCCAGGAGTAGTCAAAATAGGCGGAGAAGCCCTGCTCCTTGCATCGCTTGTCGTAGACCTTGCGCCACTCGGGATCGTCGGTGTCCTCCGGCTCGTAGTTGGCGGTGTCCATGTAGTTGACCTTGCACTGGAGGCAGGCCTCCATAATGGTCAGATCCTGATAGGGCAGGGCGATGTTCATCACCAGGTCGGGCTTGTAGGACTTAATGAGGGCGCAAAGCTCCTCCACGCTGTCCGCGTTGACCTGGGCGGTGGTAATCTTCGTGGTGGTTTTGTCCTTCAGTTCCGCCGCCAGGGCGTCGCACTTGGACTTGGTCCGGCTGGCGATGCAAAGCTCGGTGAAGACCTCCGGCAGCATGCAGCACTTGCGAATGGCCACGTTGGCAACGCCGCCGCAGCCGATGACTAATACTCTGCTCATTGTTATTTCCTCCTTAGTTTTGAATGAAAATATGAAACTATGAAAGAATGAAACTATTGAGGTGTTTTTCAATTCTGCGAATTGAAAAAGGAAAAACGACCTGCGTTATTCATTACCTTTGATGTTTTGCTTCGCTGTATTGATTGATTTGATCAGTAATACGCGTAATTCGTTGCAGGGAGCGGATAAACGGGAAAAAGTCTCCTCGGAGATGAAATCCGCACCATGCAGCAGTTCCAGCCAATAATAGGTTTCGTTGGTTTCCTTCAATGCGATTTGCAGCTTGGAAATAAAATCCGGCTTGCTCTGCGCATAACGGGCTTCCCGAATGTTTGCGCCGATGGAAGTTCCGCTCTTGCAGACCTGATAGGAAGCAACGCGCTCGTTTTGTTGTTCCAACCAGTGAGAAAAACGCATAATCTCAATGCCGAACGTTAAAGAAAGCTCGGATAATTTATCCCGCTTCATTCCAGCCCCCACAATCGTTAACATGGTTCAAATGGCAATTTGAACCATACAACAATAGTTTCATATTTTCATAGTTTCATAGTTTCATTTCAACAGGGCTGCCGCCTTGGCCCGTT